>JACCDI011659692.1_pt1 | contig 18322 bp, 13 predicted proteins | sample 7442791 | NCBI WGS metagenome assembly JACCDI01 (sample SAMN15323434, study PRJNA562643) | freshwater metagenome | isolation source: river surface water | place: USA:Blue River Watershed | collected 2017-08-15
AACCCTCTTTCCTTTAAGCCATTTTGTAAAGCCAACGCATTTTTCCATAAATTATCTTTCAACTCAGGTTTTGATCTGATTAATTCCAATCTTTTCAAATTACCAATTACATATGGCATTGGTAAACTCTTGGCAAAAATTTGAGAACGAATATTATAACGGATATAATCAATAATGGTTCTAGGTCCAGCCATAAAAGCGCCTATAGATGCCATACTTTTAGCAAAAGTCGAAAAATATAAGTCAATCTCATCCTGACAACCTTGCTCCTCTCCTGCACCTGCACCTGTTTTTCCTAAGGTTCCAAAACCATGTGCATCGTCTACCAATAAACGAAACGGAACTTTCTTTTTTAATGCTGCAATCTCTTTTAATTTGCCTTGGTCTCCAGCCATCCCAAATACACCCTCGGTAATGACTAAAATACCACCGCCTTGTTTTTCTGACAATGCATGCGCTCTTCCTAATTGCTTTTCACAATCTTCAACATCATTGTGTTTAAATACAAAACGATGACCAGGAATCATTCTTAATGCATCAATGATACATGCATGACATTCAGCATCATATACCACAACGTCGTGACGGCCACATATTGCATCAATAGCACTCATGATACCTTGGTATCCATAATTCATTAAAATGGAATCCTCTTTATGTACAAACTCAGCTAATTCTTTTTCCAATTGTTCATGATGATCACTATTTCCACTCATCATTCTTGCTCCCATTGGCAATGCTAAACCATAATTAGCGCTAGCCTCTGCGTCAGCTTGGCGAACTTCAGGATGGTTTGCTAGTCCTAAATAATTATTCAAACTCCACACAATCATTTCTTTTCCTCTAAACTTCATTCTAGAGCCAATTTCACCATCTAATTTAGGGAATGCAAAATAGCCATGTGCTCTTTCTCGATGTTGACCAATAGGTCCATAGTTTTTAATGAGTCTGTCGAAAATATCTGCCATATAGTATTAATTAGTAATGCAAATTTAATCATTTTTTACCTTTCTTAGCACTAATAATTCAGTAAATTGCACCCTACTAAACTTAAGTGATATGAGACTATTTTTATTGTCGATGATTTGTTTATGGATGGTTACAGCAAATGCCCAAAAACAACAAAATAATAACACTAATGCTAAACCTAAATTGGTAATTGGAATTGTAATAGACCAAATGAGATGGGATAATGTAAATAGGTACAGTTCGTTTTTTAAATCTAACAATGGATTTTTAAGATTAGCCAACGAAGGTGCTTCCTGTAATTTTACCCTTATCCCATATGTACATACGGTAACTGCATGTGGCCACGCTGCTATATACACAGGTTCGGTTCCTGCAATTCATGGAATAGTTGGTAACAATTGGTTTAATAATTTAACAGGTAAAACTGAATATTGCGTTGAAGATAAGTCGGTAAAAAGTATTGGAAGTAACAACCAAATTTCGGGCAAAATGAGTCCGAAAAACCTTTGGACGTCCACCATTGGCGATGAATTAAAGTTGTCAAATAATTTTAAAAGTAAAGTAATTGGTATTTCGCTTAAGGACCGAGGCGCCATTCTGCCTGCAGGACATGCAGCCAATGCAGCTTATTGGTATGACGGCGAAACTGGAAACATGATTTCTTCCACTTATTACCAAGAAAGTTTACCTCAATGGGCTAACGATTTTAACAACTTAAAAAAAGTAGACGGATATTATAAGCAAGGATGGGATTTAAGTTTACCAAAAGAAGTTTATGAAAAAAATTGCGACGCCGATGACAATGCTTATGAGACCGGGTTTTATGAAGAAAAAGTAAAAATTAATTTCCCTTTTGATTTAACAAAATTAATTGGCAAGGATTATAAACGATTATTCTCCATCCCACAAGGGAATAATTTAATTACTGAATTTGCAAAAGAAACCATCAAAAATGAGAAATTAGGTGCCGATTCCATAACCGACATTTTAACCTTAAGTTTTTCGACGCCAGATTATATTGGACACAACTTTGGTCCCTATTCTTGGGAGTCATTAGATGGATACGTAAAACTAGATGAAGTATTGGCCGATTTCTTCCTTTATTTGGATAAGCAAGTAGGAAAAGACAATTACACCCTTTTCTTAACTGCCGATCATGCCATTGCGCCGATACCAGGATTTGCAAAAAAGAACAAGTTACCTGCTGATTATTATGTTTCTGCAGATATCTCTAAAGATTTAAACAGTTTGTTGATATCCAATAATCTTCCTAAAGAGCTGATTAGTAATGTATATGAATCCACTATCTACTTTAATCATAAGTTAATGGATAGTTTACAAATTTCCGATTTACAACTTACTAGTTTAGTCACCAAATTTTTAGAAAGTAAGCCTAATGTGCTTCAAGTGGTCTATAACAGAAATGCTGCTTTAGCACCTTTGCCTCAGTTAATCCGTGAAATGTTATTGAATGGTTATACGCCACAACGCAGTGGTGACTTAACTGTTTTATTAAAATCAGGGGTGATTGATGGTTACCCAACTGGTGCTAGTCATGGTGTGTTTTATAACTATGATTCTCATATCCCATTGTATTTTTATGGCAAGGGTATCAAAAAAGGCAATGTGAATAGCATGAATTATATGACCGATATTGCGCCTACCATTTCTACCCTTTTAGGCATCCAAATGCCTAGCGGAAGTATTGGAAAGCCAATTTTAGAAGTATTAAAATGATAAAACTCATTATTTATTATCCAATTTTACCTTAATTTTATGTTCTAAAAATACAAATATGAAAAAAATATCAATCTTATTCTTAGGTCTTGCTTTAAGCTTATCTGCAATGGCTAATTGCGATGGTAAATGTAAAGACAAATCAAAATGTACTGAATGCAAAAAAGAAGCAGCTGCACACAAATGTAACAAAGCTTGTCATAAGGACGGAGCTGGTCACGTTGCAAGCCATGGTGAAAAAGGACATAAATGCGCTGCAGAATGTAAAAAATAGTTGTTGCTAGTTTATTAAATATTAAACTACTCCATAAAAAAAGCCACTCTTTCGAGTGGCTTTTTTGTTAGCTATTGTAATTATGTGTTACGATAGTTTCTTTTACGCTAGTTTCTTTTCCAATTTATTTTATTAAAATAAATAAAATCATTAGAGATTCAAAAGAAGCTAGCGATATTCTCTTACGCTAGTTTCTTTTTAAGGTTACTATCCAATGCATCCAAGAACTCTTCAGTATAAACATAGTGTTCGCCATGTTTAACTTTATTTCCATGAACACAAACTGCTAAATCCTTAGTCATGATACCTGATTCAACAGTTTCCACACAAACCTCTTCTAAGGCTTTTGAGAAACGAATTAATTCTTGGTTATTATCCAACTGACCTCTAAACTCTAAACCTCTTATCCATGCAAAAATTGAACCAATTGGATTAGTAGAAGTTCTGTTTCCTTTTTGGTGCTCGCGGAAGTGACGTGTAACTGTTCCGTGTGCAGCTTCAGCTTCCATCACTTTACCATCAGGTGTAATTAATGTAGAAGTCATTAAACCTAATGAACCAAAACCTTGCGCCACGGTGTCAGATTGTACGTCACCGTCATAGTTTTTACAAGCCCAAACGAAATTACCATTCCACTTTAAAGCACTCGCAACCATATCATCAATTAAACGGTGCTCATAAGTAATGCCCGCTTCAGCGTATTTTGCTTTGAATTCATTTTGATAAACGTCTTCAAAAATATCTTTGAAACGACCATCATATTTTTTCAAAATGGTATTTTTTGTAGATAAATATAAAGGCCATTTTTTTGCTAAAGCTTGGTTGAAACAAGCACGTGCAAATCCATAAATACTTTCGTCGGTGTTATACATTGCCATTGCAACGCCATCACCTTTGAAATTGAACACTTCAAATTCTTGAACTGTTCCATCCTCACCTTCAAACTTAACCGTTAATTTACCTTTACCTTTTGTAACAAAGTCAGTAGCACGATATTGATCACCAAATGCGTGACGACCTATACAAATTGGTGCAGTCCAGTTAGGAACCAAACGTGGTACATTACTACAAACAATTGGCTCACGAAATACCGTACCGTCTAAAATGTTACGAATAGTTCCGTTAGGACTCTTCCACATTTGCTTTAGCTTAAACTCCTCCACTCTTTGTTCATCAGGAGTGATGGTTGCACATTTGATACCTACACCATATTGCTTAATAGCATTGGCAGCATCAATGGTAACTTGGTCATTTGTCTCATCACGGTACTCCATACCCAAGTCGTAGTATTTGATATCAATTTCTAAATAAGGCAAAATCAATTTGTCCTTAATAAACTTCCAAATAATTCTGGTCATTTCATCACCATCCAATTCTACTACTGGATTGGCTACTTTAATTTTTTGTCCCATAGCTTTAAAATTTTGTACGCAAATGTACTAAATGTAATAAGAAAAATGAATGATAACTATGATAAAATCAGTGCGATATGTATGTGAGCAAATTAGTAGAAATTAGCTCAATAAACTAGTCATTTACGATGAGCACAGGAACAGAAACGCTATGCCTAACGGCTTCGATTGTTTCTCCAAAGAAATAGTCCTTCCAACCTTTATGCTGATGTGCCCCCATTACTAACAATTGTGCGTCTTTTTCTTTGACAATTCTAACAATTTCCTTTACTCTATTTTGATACCCTAATGCAGTACTTGCTTTATATCCTTTTGAAATTAAGGCTGTAACATACCCATCTAGGCGTTCTTGGTCTTTTCTTGATTCCATGTCATCACTTGCCTCTAATAAATAATTGGCAGTTACACTTTCAACAACGTGAATAAAAATAAATTCTGTTTCACTTGTTTTATCTGCAGCAATCTGATGCATAGCATGCGCAATAGCAGTTTTAATTAATTTTTGATCACTAGCCGAAAAATCAACTGCAATCGCAATTCGTTTTACGGGCTCAGCATGTGACCAATCCAATTCAATGGCGTCCCCATGTAAATCAGTTACATTTTTCTTATTACTAGCATTTAAAATTGGATAAACAGTGATAAATAATAATAAACTTATAAAAAACAAAACAAGTAAAATTAATAAACCCTTGATTGGCAAATTTCCTGATTGATGGAAAAAATCAACTACAAAATCAAAGACTAAATTCCCATTTAAAAAAACTAAAATAGATGCTACAATCCAAGCTAATATTTTAACTTTTAATCCGATAGCAAATTCTCCCATTGTGTTTTTATCACTTACAAAATGAATAAGTGGAATCACTGCATAACCTAACTGTAAACTTAATATTACTTGACTAAAAATAAGTAAGGCATCAACTCGATCCTCTCCCATAAATCCAATTACTAAAACAGCGGGTACAATGGCTACGAGCCTGGTTAATAAACGCCTTATCCAAGGGTTTAATCTGATTTTTAAATACCCTTCCATAACAATTTGTCCGGCTAAAGTGCCTGTCACTGTTGAGCTTTGTCCAGCAGCAATTAATGCAACGGCAAATAATATGGGAGCTAATTTAGAACCTAACAAAGGAGCCAATAAGGAGTGTGCTTCTTCAATTTTGGCAACTTCCTTATGACCGGTTGCAAAAAATGCAGTAGCGGCTAAAATTAAAATTGAGGCATTCACAAAAAAGGCTGCATTCAAAGCAACAACACTATCAATGAAATTATAAAATATGGATTTTTTGATGCCTGGTACAGTTCGATCAATTTTTCTGGTTTGCACCAACGCAGAGTGTAAATATAAATTATGGGGCATGACCGTAGCACCAATAATGCCCACCGCAATATATAATGCTTCGGGTGATAATTTGGAAGGAATAAAACCTTTTATGGCGTATGATAAATCGGGTTTTGCTATAAATAATTGAATGAAAAAACTAAATCCAATGGTGGCCACTAATAAAATGATAAAGGCTTCCATTTTTCGAATGCCATAACGTTGTAAGAATAAAAACAAAAAAGTATCAGAAACAGTGATAATGGTGCCATACATTAGTGGCATACCTGTCAATAATTTGATACCTATTGCCATACCCAATACTTCAGCTAAATCAGTAGCTGCAATGGCGAGTTCAGCCAATATGTATAGTGAGAAATTTACAAATGGAGGATATGTTTCTCTATTTACCTGGGCTAAGTCTAATCGTCTAACAATCCCCAAACGAGCACTTAAACTTTGCAAAAGCACAGCCATTAAATTGCTTAGTAATAAAATCCATATAAGTTGATATCCAAAAGCGGCACCACCAGCCAAATCAGTCGCCCAATTGCCTGGATCCATATAACCAACACTTACTAAATAGGCAGGTCCTATAAACGCTAGAAATTTGCGCCAACCGGTTTTTTGACTCGTAGGCACCGATTCATGTAAGGTATCTAAAGATTTATTTTGACTCATCAGGTGTAAATTTAATCATAAAGCATTTGCGAAACTCAGTTTGATAGTCTAATTTTATCAAAAACTACGTAATGCGTAAATGGAGCTTAATTGGCATTTGCTTATTGATTTTTTCATGTGGTGAAAAAAAGACCGATCTATCAGGTAATACACCCATTAAAATAAACGATTTTAACAAGGTATTTAAAAATACCGAGCTCCCAGTTAGTATTTCAGATACGAGTTTAAATCATGAACTAGATACTTTGGTGATCCAAAGAAAAGCTTTAGCCCAATTTGTTCCAGATAGCATTATTGATAAATTCATTGCTCCTGCAAATAAAAATAAAGCAATCATTCATCCACTAATTCGAATTGAACAAGAAACTGAATATTATTTATTGCTAAATATAAAGTATCCTAAAAAACATGATATTGTTGCCATTGTATTTAACAAAAAAAATAAATATTTAGATTTTCAATCCATCACTGAATTTTTAAATGAAAATAAAAGTTCAACAAAGTATGAGAAAAAATTAAACATCAACAGAGAACCTTCTTTTTTAGTAGAGGAAAATGTAATTTCTCCCGAAGGCGTTTCAACATATGAAAAAAATGCTTGGGCTTATTCAGACGGTAATTTCAGATTAATTTATTTTGATAGCAATAAAACCCCGGAGAACAAAACTATCATCAACCCCATTGATACCATTTCAAGTAAAAATATTTACAGTGGAAATTATGGCACTGATGCGAAAAATTTTATTGCGTTAAGAGACAATGGTGCCCCTAATAAATATCAATTTTTTATTCATTTTGAAAAAAGAAATGGTAGTTGTGTGGGTGAATTAAAAGGCGTTTTAAACTTCAATAATAATACCGCTACCTATTCAGAGAAAGGCGATGCCTGTATTGTTCATTTTTCTATCACAGGAAATAATATTGCTATTAAAGAAGATGGCAATTGTGGTAACCACAGAGGAATGAAATGTTATTTTAATGACAAATTTGACAAAGTTAGGAAGTCAAAAAAGAAAAAATAATCCACAATTTTGGGTTGCAAACGATTGTTATTAACACATCAATGTGTATTAATTACATTTTAGTTAAATACCATTATATTGCGTTCAAATAAACAAACGCCCTATTACTATGAGTTTTAGAAATTACCAGGTGCCATTCGACATTAACGAAAAATTTAAGAAAAAGGCAGCCTACTTTTCTATGGAATTTGCGATTCACCAACCTTTGAAAATTTACAGTGGTGGATTAGGTTTTTTAGCCGGATCACATTTAAGAAGTGCATATGAATTAAAGCAAAATTTAATCGGAGTTGGTATACTTTGGAAATATGGATACTACGATCAGGCAAGAAATCAGGATCAAACCTTGCAGGTGACTTTCATGGAAAAAATATATAGCTTTTTGGAAGACACTAATATCAAGTATCAAATTATGATTCATGATCATCCAGTTTGGGTGAAAGCTTTTTACTTACCTCCTACTGTTTTTAACAGTGCCCCTTTGTTTTTATTAAGTACCGACCTTCCTGAAAACGATTATGTATCTCAAACAATCACACACCGTTTATATGATGCGAATGTTGCTACTAAAGTTGCACAATTCATTTTATTAGGTGTAGGTGGTGCTAAATTAATTGATGAATTAAATTTCGAACCTGAGGTTTATCACTTAAATGAAGCACACGGATTTTCAAGTGCATTTTACTTGTTACATAAATTCAAGTCACTTGAGGAAGTTAGAAAACGTTTAGTATTCACTACCCATACGCCTGAAGAAGCGGGTAATGAAAAACATGATATTTATTTATGTCACAAAATGGGTTATTTCTGTGGCCTATCCATTGACGAAGTGAGAAAATTAACCGGTATTGAGGACGATCAATTCAACCACTCACTAGCTGCACTTAGATTTGCTCGAAAAGCAAATGGTGTATCTGAATTACATGGACATGTAAGTCGTGAAATGTGGGGTAAATATGAAGGCATTTGTCCAATTGACCATATTACCAATGCGCAAAACTGGCAATACTGGGCGGATAAAAAATTATATGCTTTTGCAGCGGCAAAAGACAAAGCTGGTTTTGATGATCGTAAATTATATTTAAAGAAAAGAGCTTTTGAAATTGTAGCCGACCAAACAGGTAAAGTATTTGATCCAAATGTATTAACCATTGTTTGGGCAAGACGCTTTGCGGGTTACAAACGTGCCGATTTCTTATCGTGGGATTTAACAAGATTTGAAAATATCCTTAAAAACCTTCAACAACCAGTGCAAATCATATTTGCCGGTAAACCATACCCTGTTGATTATCCAGCAATTTCACAGTTCAACAACTTAGTTCATTTAAGTAAGAACTATGATAATGTTGCTGTATTAATTGGCTATGAATTAGGGTTAAGTAAAAGTTTAAAGCAAGCATCTGATGTTTGGTTGAATAACCCACGTGTACCTAGAGAAGCATCTGGTACTTCAGGTATGACTGCTGCAATGAACGGTGCCGTTAACTTTTCAACTGACGACGGATGGATACCAGAATTCATCAAGCATGCTAATAATGGATATGTAGTGCCAAAGGCAGATTATGACAATATGAGCACGCAGGAACAAGACGATTACGACTTAGACGAATTATATAAAATTTTAGAGCAAGAAATTATCCCAACCTACTATCAAAATCGCGACAAATGGCGTACCATAACTATCAATGGTATGAATGATGTACGAATCCAATTTGATAGCAATAGAATGGCTGAGGAGTATTACGAAAAAATGTACAAAACAAGTTAAATAAAAGAGCCCTTAATTGAAATTTAAGGGCTCTTTTATTTTATCTCTTATGATTTTTTCATAGTACCCCATAAAGGAGTACTAACCCCATAAAGGAGTACTATGAGGTATGTTAACTTAATTGAAATTTAAGACCTTATTTATTCACAACAATTCCTCCCTATATTTGTTATAGTGTTATGAATAAAATTATCGTTTCCATTACAGGCGCAAGTGGAGCCATATATGCTAAATGCTTGTTAGACAGTTTGGTGCAAATAAAGGACCAATATGAGGCAGTTGGGGTCGTTATGAGTGATAATGCCAAAATAGTATGGGAAACCGAATTAGGAGATAAAAGCTATACTAACTACCCTTTTATATTTTATGCTAAAAACGATTTTAATGCACCATTTGCATCTGGATCGGCACAATACAATATCATGATTGCTGTTCCATGTAGTATGGGAATGTTAGGTCGAATTGCAAGTGGTGTTAGTGACGACTTAAGTACAAGAGCTGCAGATGTAATTTTAAAAGAACGTCGAAAATTAATACTTGTAGCACGCGAAACACCCTACAACTTAATTCACATTAAAAACATGGAAACCGTAACCTTAGCAGGAGGAATTATATGTCCGGCTACGCCAAGTTTTTATAGCAAACCACAAACCATTGAGGAAGTGGCATACACAGTGGTACATCGAATATTGGACCTTGCAGGGCTAAACGCCAAAGGCTATCGATGGGGCAGTAAGTAATGATACCACCAAGTCACAAATATATATTTTCATAAATATTCTAAAAAACCTTACTACAAAAAAAGCCTCGAATCATTAGACCGAGGCTTTTTTATGCAAAATGATTTCTACAACTTATTCTGCTTTGGGCTCTTTTGGCGTTTTAGGCTCTTTAGGTTCCTTAACTGCTTTTTCCTTTTCCTTTTTTTGTAATGTGAAAGTTAAACCTGTTTTTTCTTCATTTAACTCCCCTACTAATACATCGCCTTCCTTAACACTCGCATTTAAAATTTCTTCCGCTAATGGATCCTCAATGTATTTTTGAATGGCCCTATGTAAAGGTCTAGCACCGAATTGAACATCGTATCCTTTGTCTGCAATAAACTCTTTCGCAGCATCACTAATCACTAAGTTCAATCCTAAATTCACTAATCTTCCCAACACATTTTTCATAATAATATCAATAATCAAATAGATATTTTCTTTAGTCAATGAGTTGAAAACAATTACATCATCAATTCTATTTAAGAACTCAGGAGAGAAAGTACGCTTCAATGCTTTTTCAATGACTGAACGATTATTCTCTTCTGTTTGTTGCACTCTTGTAGCGGTTGGAAAACCAACCCCGTCACCAAACTCTTTCAATTGACGTGCGCCAATATTAGAAGTCATAATGATCATGGTATTTTTGAAATCAATTTTACGACCCAATCCATCCGTTAAAATACCATCATCTAATACTTGTAATAAAATATTATAAATATCTGGATGTGCTTTTTCGATTTCATCTAATAATATTACACAGTATGGTTTACGACGCACTTTTTCAGTTAACTGTCCGCCTTCTTCATAACCAACATATCCTGGAGGCGCTCCAATTAAACGAGACACTGCAAATTTTTCCATGTATTCACTCATGTCAATGCGTATTAACGCCTCCTCAGAGTCAAACATATTTCTTGCCAAAGCGCGCGCTAATTCAGTTTTTCCTACACCCGTTGGACCTAAGAAAATAAAAGTACCAATTGGTTTTTTAGGATCTTTCAAACCTACTCTGTTACGTTGAATAGCTTTAACAACTTTACTAATAGCATCGTCCTGTCCAATCACCATTCCTTTCATATCGTCGGCCATCTTACGAAGCTTTGTCGTTTCGGCTTCTACCATACGCTTAACAGGAATACCTGTCATCATACTAATGACTTCCGCAATATTTTCTTCGTTAATTGGGAAGCGAGCAGTTTTACTTTCTTCCTCCCAATTTAATTTAGCTTTTTCTAATGCCTCACCTAATTTCTTTTCAGTGTCTCTTAAGCTAGCAGCTTCTTCGAAACGCTGGCTTTTAACCACTTTATTTTTTTCTTCCTTAACCTCTTCAATTTGTTTTTCTAACTCAACAATATCCTTTGGTACACTAATGTTTTTCAAATGCACTCTTGCACCAACCTCATCCAAAACGTCAATAGCTTTATCTGGCAATAAACGATCGGTCATATATCTGTCGCTTAGTTTCACACAAGCTTCAATGGCTTCTTGATCATATATTACGCTATGATAATCCTCGTATTTAGATTTGATATTGTTTAATATCGTAATGGTATCCTCCACACTAGGTGGTTCAATCACCACTTTTTGGAAACGACGATCCAATGCACCGTCTTTTTCAATATGCATTCTGTACTCGTCTAATGTTGATGCACCAATACATTGCAACTCACCACGTGCTAATGCAGGCTTAAATATATTAGAAGCATCCAAGGAACCACTTGCTCCACCAGCACCTACAATGGTATGTATTTCATCAATAAATAAAATGACATCTCGGTTTTTCTCCAGCTCATTCATGATAGCCTTCATTCTTTCTTCAAATTGACCACGGTATTTAGTACCGGCAACTAAGGCTGCTAAATCCAATGAAATAACACGCTTATCAAATAAAACACGACTTACTTTTCGTTGTACAATTCTTAAAGCCAATCCTTCCACAATGGCAGTCTTACCCACGCCTGGTTCACCAATTAAAATAGGATTATTCTTTTTACGACGACTTAATATTTGGCTTACTCTTTCAATTTCAGCTTCACGTCCAACGATTGGATCCAAGGCATCCATTTCAGCAAGCTTTGTAATATCACGACCGAAATTATCCAGCACCGGTGTTTTTGATTTATTGGGAGCCCCCGATTTAGGTTTTGTACTTTGACCAAAAGGGCCTCTTTTATCATCATCAAATTCATCATCAGATTCATCAGAAAATTCTGATCTTGGTGATTCTGATGAACGACCTGATCTGCTTGGTCGGTCAGTATCGTCCATGCCGGATGGTGATGACCCTACCATGCCCAATTCATTACGGAATAAATCATAATCCACATCAAACTGATTTAGAATTTGAGTGGCTATATTTTCCTTATTCTTTAAAATACTTAATAATAAATGCTCCGTTTCCACCATTGGGCTTTTCAAAGCCTTGGCTTCTAAAACGGTTACTCTTATCACCTTTTCAGCCTGCTTGGTAAGCGGCAAGCTATTAATATTAGCAACGTTTTTACCCGACTTGTCCTTAACCGCTAATTCGATTTCCTTGCGTAGTTCGGATAAATTTACATTAAGCTGTCTTAACACCTTAATGGCTGTGTTTTCCTGATCCCTGATTAGCCCTAACATTAAATGCTCGGCACCTATAAAATCGTTTCCTAATCTCAAAGCCTCCTCGCGACTATAAGAGATGATTTCCTTAACTTGTGTTGAAAAATTATTATCCATAAATTTATTTGGGGCTGTTACAAGAATAACGAATATTTTTGACCTAAAGTATATTAAAGCATCACTTGTTATTAACCTTTTATTATGAGCCTAATTCAATACCAAATCGACACCAAGGAAAAATTTAACGTTATTACTATTCTTAATACGGACCTTAGTTCAAATCTCGTGCCAGAATTAGCCAATTTGACAACGGAATGGGGAAATTTACCTCAAAAAAACCTGGTTTTAAACCTACAAAACCTTGAAAATTGGGACGAACCAGTGATTGAACAAATTGCTTTATCGCAGGGTCAGTTTTACGAAAAAAACATATCCTTTGTCATTTGTGCATTATCAGATAAAGTTTTAGCCATTTTAGACAAAACAGACTATGCGGAACTACTCAATATGACACCCACCGAATCGGAAGCCTGGGATATTGTTCAAATGGAAGAAATTGAACGCGAACTGCTTGATAGTGACGACATGGAATTCTCCCTTCAAAATGAGGAATAGCCACATAATCCCTCAATATTAGTTATTTTCGCTCCCATGATTACCTCGCAAACTATTCAACAAATTACCAGTCGCATTGATATTATTGATGTGGTGGGCGAATTTGTGAAATTAAAGAAGCGAGGGACCAATTATTTAGGCAACTGCCCTTTCCATAATGAAAAATCACCTTCATTTACAGTTTCCCCAGCCAAGGAAATTTATAAATGTTTTGGGTGCGGAAAAAGTGGCAATACCATTACTTTTTTAATGGAGCATGAAAAGTTCAGTTATGTTGAAACTTTAAGATGGTTAGCTGCTAGGTACAATATAGAAATTGAAGAAACAGAAACCAGCCCTGCTCAAAAAATGGCTCAGCAGGTGGCTGATAGTTTATATGCAATCAATCATTTTGCCATGGAATGGTTTACCAATCAATATTGGGAAACCGAGGACGGACAAGCTATTGCACAAACTTATTTACAACATAGGGGATTTTTAAAACCTATTATTGATAAGTTTAAAATTGGATACAATCCTGCAAATAGAGACGGCTTAGCAAAAGCATTGATTCAAAATCAGTTCAATCCTGAATTGTTTGCTCGAACAGGATTAGTGGTGGAGCGAAATGGTGAATGGCAGGATAATTACAGAGACAGAATCATATTTCCGATACATAATACATCGGGGAAAATTATAGGTTTTGGTGCACGTCAAATTCCAAAAAATGACAAGTCGCCCAAATACATTAATACCCCTGAAAATGAAATTTATGTAAAAAGTAAAATTTTATACGGCTCTTATTTTGCCCGAAATTCCATCAACAGCAATGACGAATGTTTATTGGTGGAGGGTTATACCGACGTGGTGAGTTTACACCAGGCTGGCATCGAAAATGTGGTAGCGAGTGGCGGTACTTCCCTAACCATTGACCAATTACGCTTAATAAAAAAGTATACCCAAAACCTAACCATCATTTATGACGGCGATAGTGCAGGTATTAAAGCGGCTTTGAGAGGATTGGATATGGCTTTGGAAGAAGGTTTAAATGTTCAATTGGTATTGATTCCTGACAAGGAGGATCCGGATAGTTATGTAAACAAAGTTGGACCGGAGGCATTCAGAGAATTTGTAAAAGCGAATAAAAAGGACTTTGTATTATTTCAATTAGAAGTACAATTAAAGGATGTAGGGACTGATTTAAATAAAAAGAACATACTGGTAAATCAGATTGCTGAAACCTTAAGTAAAATAAATAAGGCCGAGGATTTCACTAAACTACAGGAATATGTAAGAAAATGTAGTTCCTTATTGCGTATTGATGAAACGGGACTTACTCAGTTAGTGAATAAGTTCAAGCGTGATAAAATCGTGAAAGAGGAGAAAAAAATGTCCTTTGACGAAGCGGCCATTTTGATGCCTTCCATTCCAAATGCTGAGCCTTCAGATCCTAATTTTGATTTATTTACTGACCACGACTTAACACATGAAAAAAGTTTAGTACGACTAGTCATTGAACATGGTATTGAAAAAAATAGCGACCAAAAATTTATAGCGCAATATGTTTTTGATGAAATAGAAGGTTTCCCATTGGAAAATCCAGAAATGATTTATTTATTTGACGCTTATAAAAAGTTATTTTATGAAGGCAAAATGCCAGATGGCAAAACACTTCAGTATCACGAGGATGAGCGCATCCAAAAATGGGCTGTAAGTATTATTGAACCTGAACTTGAATTGAGCCTTAGATGGAATGAAAAGTTGGGAATCAAAAAGAAGGAAGAGAAAAAGGATATTATGATTGAAGTAAATATTATTCTGGTTTACTTCAAACTTCGAAAAATAAAAAAGATGATTATTCAAAATCAAACCGATCTTGAACAGGCCCCTGAAAATGAGCAAATACAGCTATTACAAATACATAAACATTTGAAAGATATTGAAAAGGAGCTCACCTCAACACTTGGTACGGTGATATATAAATAGAAATAAAAAAATCCCCTAAAATGAATTAAGGGATCTCTTACTAACTAACCCATCTATAAAACAATTATTTCTCTGTAGGATTATTTTTACCAGCTAATAGTTTTTCTAAAGTAGCTTCTAAACGTTTTTGTTTTGTTTCTTCTTTTTTAGCGCCTTGAATCCAACTTAAATACTCCTTTTGGTTGATGATTGAAAGTGAGGTGAAAAAATCTCTAGCCTCGTCATGAGCAGCTAAAATTTTATCTAATTCAATGGGTAAAGCAATGATTCTTTTTTCAAAATCATCCACTTTGATATCTGCAGCTTTGAATTCAACAAAAGTTCTATTCTTGTTTGGTAATTGATCCACTTTCTTAAAACGCATAGCCGTCCAAACGTGATCCAAGGTTACTTGACGAATAGCTTCATATTCATTTTTTGAAAGAATTTCCCAACTTGCATCTCTATTTAAATCAGATACAATTTTTGAGGCTGTCTTTGGATAAGCAATCCAAAGTTTGCTTTCAACATGTAATGCTGAAAAAACTTCTTTTAAAATATTGTTAAGCTGTAATTGATTGATAGCAAAAATTAAAGCAAAATCTATTTTCCTTGTTTTCAACAAAGGCGTAATATTTTTGTTATAGTTCAATTTTGCGAATTGCTTCTCTACAGAAGATGGTAACCCTTGAATAAGTAAATTTTTCTCTTCTTTCAACTGCAACTTCTCTAAAATATGCTGAGGACCTGTCATGAGTAAATTATTTACGGGAGGACAAAGTTACTAAATTCTAAGCTAGAATAAATAGTTATTCAATAAAAAGATATAAATTATTGTAAATCAACAACTTATATCTACTTAGTTTTATTTCTATTTTTGAACAATGGGACTTTGTTCTCAGTACCTTTTAGCAATCTTGAGATATTCTTTTGGTGAGTTATAATCACCATAAGTGCCACAATAATGGCAAATAAACGGTACATGGTTTCCTTTTCATTAAATATGAATAAGATTAAAACCATAAAAGCGACCCCGGCAATTAAGGAGCTTAAGGAAACGAACCTAGTTGTAATTAGGGTAAATAAAAACACCAATAGGCAAATTAAAGCGACAATAGGTTGAATAGCTAATGCCATACCCAAAATGGTAGCGACTCCTTTTCCACCTCTAAATCCAGCCCAAATTGGGAAAATATGGCCAATAACAGAAGCTAGCCCTAAAACAATCATAAAATTAGTTCTAGCTAGTTCATCCGTTAAATAATATGGCATTGTAATATATAATGAAGTAGCAATAATTCCTTTGGTAACATCAACAATCATTACAATACTGCCCCATTTTGAACCTAATACCCTGAAAGTATTGGTTGCACCAGGATTTCCACTACCATAATCACGAATATCAATATTAAAAATAGCCTTACTAATCCAAACTGAAGTTGGAATGGATCCAATTAAGTATGCTATTAAAACAAGTATAGGTTCATTCATTTCTTCAAAGTTGATTTACAAATATACAACCAAATAACTTAATGATTTCTTAACATAGGTAAACCGGTAGACTATGCCTTTGAACTAATTATTTCCTTGTAAAATACAAACTAATCCAACCATTCATGATTTTATGGTTTTGATACTTCCAATCATATTTTTCAGCTAAATGTATCATATCATTCCTATCTTCAATTAATAAACCACTCAAAATCAATTCACTATGTTGTTTTCCCGCCAAAGACAAAGCTTCCATATTAGCCTCTATAATATGCCTATTTACATTAGCAATGACGATATCAAATTGCTGGTCTTGCTGAGCGGTTTCCACTTTTTGTACCTTAATCAGCTTAACTTGATTATCTCGAATATTCTCCATCGCATTTTCAATGCACCAATCATCATTATCCACCGCAATAACCTCAGAAGCACCTAGTTTTTCGGCTAAAATGGCTAAAATACCTGTTCCAGTTCCAAAATCATAAACTGACTTCCCCTTGAAATCCATATTCCCCATTAACTGCATCACCGAAAAAGTGGTACCATGGTGTCCAGTTCCAAAGCTCATTTTGGGGGTTATATTAATCTCGTATTGGACCGCAGGATCAAAGTGTGGATGAAAATGAGCTCGTATTCCAACAAAATCGTCTACCCTAACTGGCTCAAAATTGGACTCCCAAATAGCGTTCCAATTTTCTTCCTTAATAATTGATTTAGAATAAGTTAAATTATGTTGTTTAAATATTATTTTTAATTCAGTATCTAAGTTTTGCGCTTCAAATTCACTTGCTAAAATAAAGGTTTTACAATGCCCTGCTCCGGACCCTAATCCGGCAGTTGTTCCCAACACACTACTCATACCTACCCCATTATTAATGCCTGTAGCAGCTTCCTCCTCATTAAAACCATCAAAACCAAGGTCTGATAATTGGGCTACCAATATTTCAAATTGGTCCTGGTTTTGAAAATCAAAGGCTATTTGGATGTATTCTTTAGACATAAGATTAAATTTGATATTCATCTAATTTGATTAATAAAGATAACAATGATTCATCTAAATGCTGAACATCGAGCCATAGCGTCAATAAAATGAACAATTTAATCGTTAAGAAATTGCACATGTCTGAGCGAAGCGAGTTCGCAATTTTAGATTGAATTGTTCATTTTTAGCGTCATGGTGAGCGGAGAAGCATTGGTGAATCATTGGTGTCAAATGTAATATAAAAAGCCCCGAACGAGTCGAGGCTTTAATTATATGATTCAATTTGAAATTAATCTTGTTGTGGGCGATCTTCTCGAGGCGCTTGTTCAGGTCTCGGCAATAGCGCTTTGTGGCTTAATTTGAATTTACCAGTTTTAGGATCCAAACCTACCAACTTCACTTTCACTTCATCGCCTTCTTTGAAAATGCCATCCATAGTCTCCAAACGCTTCCAGCTTATTTCACTAATATGTAATAAACCTTGTTTGCCTGGCATGAATTCAACGAAAGCACCAAACTCTTTAATGCCTTTCACAACACCATCATAAACGTCTCCAATTTCTGGAACCGCTACAATACCATTGATCCATCTAACCGCAGCGTCTAAGCTATCCTTATTCGCAGAAAAGATACTTACTTCACCGTGGTTGTCTACTTCTTCGATATTGATAGTAGCACCTGTAGTTCTTTGCATTTCTTGGATAATCTTACCACCTGGTCCGATTACTGCAC
>JACCDI012197131.1_pt1 | contig 18314 bp, 15 predicted proteins | sample 7442791 | NCBI WGS metagenome assembly JACCDI01 (sample SAMN15323434, study PRJNA562643) | freshwater metagenome | isolation source: river surface water | place: USA:Blue River Watershed | collected 2017-08-15
AACCGAAAAAGACGAAACCCGCAGGTACATTCCCCTGAACATTGAAACGTTGATGGCCAACCCCAGCGACCCGGGAAACATTCCTTTGTACAAAAACGATGCGCTGCTGTTGTATACCGAAGCCAGTTTCGTGGATACGTTTGCTGTGAGCGTGAATGGTGAAGTAAAAAACCCCCGCAGCTTGCCCTACAAGGAAGGGTTGACCTTGGGCGACGTGTTGGTGTTGTCTGGTGGATTGAAGATCTCTGCAGAACTCACAAAAATAGAAATTGCCCGTTCCAACATCTTTTCTCCCAACTACAAACCGGGAGATGCGTACCAGTCTAATTTGATTGAGCTCACCATACCCAAGGACATTACTGAAAACGAGGAAGTGCTGAAAACGGGGTTGATGCCCTTTGACATTGTGTCTGTGCGGAGAATTCCCAACTTTGAATTGCAAAAAGTGGTGCAGTTGAAAGGTGAATTCAAATACCCTGGAACCTATGTAATTCAAGACAAAGGATTCACGGTACAAGATGCGGTGAAGTTGGCGGGGGGTCTCACCCCTTATGCTTTTGAAGAAGGCGCCCGTTTCGACAGACCCAATTTGCCGGGTGGGTTTTTGGTGTTTGATTTAAAAAGGGCCCTCAAACGACGTGGTTCCATGTACAACTACACCTTGAAAGAGGGCGATGTCCTTACGGTGCCCAAGGTGATCGATTATATCAGTATTTACGGCACCGGCATTCAATACATTGAGAATTTGATGAATTTGGACACATTGACTGATTATGCGGTCATGAATTCACCCTTTGTTTCAGGCAAGCGGGCGGGATTTTACGTACGGCACTTTGGCAATGGCTATACGGCCGATGCTTGGCGTTCCAAGACCTATGTGGTAGAGGCCAATGGCCGTGTGCGGAGAACAGTAAATTATTACCTGTTCAGAGTATCCCCAAAAGTAAAAAAGGGTAGCGCGGTATATGTGATGTCCAAAGAGAAAAAAGCCAAGGCCGCATTGAAAGACCGGGTGAATAAAATACCTACTGATTGGAACAAAGTGATTCAAGACATTACGGTAAAATTGACCGGTTTGGCAACGTTGTGGGCCATTTTGTCAAAATAAGAACATGGACAACCAAACACAGAATTCAGACGAAATTTCCCTCAAAGAATTGATCCAACAAATAGGAGAGACCTGGGGGTACTTAAAAACCCAATGGGTGAAGCTGCTAATGTTGGGATTGTTGGGCGGCTTGGGTGGTTTTTTTTTCGCCAAGTATCAGAAACCCGAGTACACCGCCAAACTCACCTTTGCGTTGGCAGAGGGGGGAGATAAGGTGGGCGGTTTGGGTTCCATTGCTTCTCAGTTCGGGGTTGATATGGGGGGTAGTTCTGGTGGGGCTTTTAGCGGCGACAACCTGTTGGAGCTGATGAAGAGCCGTTTGTTGATAGAGAAGACCTTGCTCACGGCAGTAGACAGCAATGGCAAGCAGAAGTTGCTGATCAACCAGTACATTGATTTTCACAAACCCAAAAAACCGAAACCCAGAAAACCCACAGACCCCGTGTCTGTAACATTTAAGCCAGGCCAGGTCGATCCGGAGCGGTTTTCATTGGTCCAAGATTCTTTTTTGGGGAAGGTATGTGAGGATTTGGCCATGGAGCATTTAACGGTTTCCAAGGTAGACAAGAAGTTGTCCATTGTTTCGGTGACGTTTAAAGGACCGGATGAATGGTTTGTCAAGCATTTTACCCAGGTATTGACACAGAATGTAACCGATTTTTATGTGGAGACCAAAACCCGGCAGATGCGGAAAAACGTGATGATGATGGAGCATAAGGTAGACAGCGTTAAGCAGGCCTTGGGTCGGGCGATGTATGGGGTGGCATCTGAAGCAGATGGTAATCAATTTTTGGTGCGTGGGGTGGCCAAGGTGCCACAGGCTAAGAAGCAATTAGAGATTCAGGTACTTTCCACCATGTACGGGGAATTGATAAAGAATCTTGAATTGAGTAGAACCCTGATGGCCAAAGAGCAACCCTTGATTCAATTGATTGATCAGCCCCGTTTTCCTTTGGAAAAATGGAAAATATCAACGTTTCTTGCTTTCGTCGGCGGAGTATTTGGTATAGAAATTCTTGGAGTTCTGATCATACTTTCTAGACGCTGGTGGATGAATCAAATGAATTAATTCATATCCACTCCTGGATTTTACATTAATGTAAATTATCCTAGTTTAAATACAAAAAATGCAAAATGCTGAATAACAATTTTATAAAAAAACATTCTAATGGTGTCAAAATTAAATTTTGGATTAAACGATTGTTGATTGCTACCTTTTTTGTGTTTTTTCTTTTATCTTTAATGGTGTTTTGGAATAATTTTCAAGTTAAACCAACACCATTTGAAATTGCATTATTGCAAAGAAAATTTGGAAATATCCAAATAAAAAATGATTCTGATATTTTTGAGATTTCAAGAAAAGTTGTTAGTACAGTCAAACATGAAGAAAATTACAATTTGCCGTTGTCAGTTCCGGCAATTCTAAACAAAGGGAAAGGACTTTGCTACGATAGATCTCTTGTATTGCAGAAGATATTTATTTTTAATAACATCCCGATTAGACCTGTTTATATCTATTTTTCTCCAGCTGGTTCAGCGGTTTCTGTTCTTAATTTATTGGATAATGATTTGGAATCTCATAATGTGTTTGAATATTATTTTGACGGTGAGTGGTATCTGATGAAAACAAATCACGAATTAGTGAAAAAGTTGAAATTGAAGGAGTATATTCTCAAAGAGGGTGTAGTACCAGTGAATTCAAAATATTTGAGATATTTAAATAATAGGAATGGTCAATTTATATTTCCGGGATGGATTCCAGATGTTTATTATATTAATTAATTTAATTTGTTGTAATTGGCTTGTGCGATTTTAAAAAATGTTTAAAGTATAATAGTATGAATTCAAGTGAAAATATTAAAATTGGAATAATTGGACTGGGCTATGTAGGTTTGCCGTTAGCGGTGGAATTCGCAAAAAAATATTGTGTAACGGGATTTGATATAAACCAACGTCGTGTAATTGAACTAAATGAGGGGGTTGATCGAACAAACGAAGTTGACGGTGGTATTATCAAAGAATTATTAAAAAAAGAGGATAGTGAAAATTCTGGAATTTACATTACGTCCAACAGTCAATACTTGTCAAATTGTAATGTCTATATTGTTACGGTCCCTACCCCGATAGATAAAAATAATAAGCCAAACCTAAAGCCACTCTATAATTCCACTGAATTAATTTCTGAATATCTAAAAGTTAATGATTTTGTTATTTACGAGAGTACGGTTTATCCTGGTTTAACTGAAGAGGAGTGCGTTCCAATATTAGAATTAAACTCTGGTTTAGAGTTTAATAAGGACTTTTTTGTTGGCTATTCGCCTGAGAGGATTAATCCAGGTGATAAAGTGCATACGGTATCGAGGATAAGAAAGATTACGAGTGGTTCTAATGAGTTTGCGGCTAGTTTCATTGATGAATTATATGGTTCGATAATTAATGCTGGGACTTTTAAAGCGGCTTCAATTAGAGTCGCTGAAGCTGCGAAAGTTATAGAAAATGCCCAACGAGATATAAATATTGCATTTGTTAATGAATTATCTAAAATATTCAATTTGCTTGGAATAGATACTAATGAAGTAATTGCAGCAGCTTCGACAAAATGGAATTTTCTAAATTTCAAGCCTGGTCTCGTTGGTGGCCATTGCATTGGAGTGGATCCATATTATTTATCACATAAAGCTCAAGAAGTAGGATATCATCCTGAAATAATACTGGCAGGGAGGAGGACAAATGATAATATGGGAAAATATGTTGCTGTAGAGACTATTAAAATATTAATTAAGAAAAATATTAAAATCAAGGATTGTAGGTTGTTGATATTAGGATTTACATTCAAAGAAAATTGTCCTGACGTTAGAAATTCTAGGGTTATTGATATTTATACCGAGCTGAATGATTTTGGGTGCAAAATTGATGTCTATGATGATGTTGCTGATAGGGCAGAAATTTTAAATGAATATAACATAAAATTATTGGATTCTAACACTGAGCCAGTTTTTGAGAATTACTCGGGAGTCATAATTTCAGTATCTCATGATTCCTTCAAGAGATTTCATATTACGAGGAAGAAAAATTTTGCGGTTATAGATATTAAAGGGATGTTGGAAAAGAATCAAGCTGATTTTAGATTGTAATACATTAGTTATGCAGAGAAAAAGGATTTTAGTAACCGGTAGTTCAGGATTTATTGGTTTTCATTTGGTAGATAAATTGCTAAAGCAAGAAAATCTTGAAATAGTAGGAATCGATTCGATTGATCCATATTATGATGTTCGTTTGAAGCATGAAAGATTAGGTTTTCATGGTATTGAAGTTAATAGCAGTGGTAAGATTATTCAAAGTACTAAATATCTAAATTATAGATTTCTTAAGTTAGATATTGCTGAATATGAAAAAATAATCGAGTTAATGATCGAACTGCAATTCGACTATGTCGTGAACTTAGCGGCCCAAGCTGGTGTTAGATACAGTATTGAGAATCCAAGGGCATACACACATTCAAATATAGATGGGTTCTTATCAATTTTAGAGGGCTGTAGAATTACCAATGTAAAACATTTAATTTATGCTAGCACTAGTAGTGTTTATGGTTTAAATACAAAAATGCCGTTAGTGGAAACGATGTCAACTGATCACCCCATGGCTTTCTATGCTGCAACTAAAAAAGCGAACGAATTAATGGCCCATTCGTACTCTCATTTATTTAATATTCCGACCACAGGATTGCGATTTTTCACAGTGTATGGGCCTTGGGGTCGCCCGGATATGGCTTTATTCTTATTCGCAGATGCGATTTCCAAAAACAAGCCTATTAATGTATTTAACAATGGAAATATGGTTAGAGATTTTACATTTGTAACCGATATAGCTGAAAGCATATTTAGATTACTAGATAAACCTGCGCGAGCATCTGATTCTTGGTCAGGTCTGAATCCGCAGAGTTCCTTTAGTTCTGCACCATATCAAATTTTCAATATTGGTAATTCTTCGCCTGTTAAGCTCACCGAATATATAGGCGCGTTGGAAACTTCTTTAAGGAAAAAGGCAGTTATTAATTATTTACCAATGCAGCCTGGTGATGTGCCATTTACCCATGCTGATGTATCTGCGTTGGAGCGGTATATAGATTTCAAGCCAAAAACATCTATTGAGGAAGGGGTGAGCCAATTTGTTGAGTGGTATTTGAAATATATGGTTTAATATTTTTGTGGCTGTACAAAAATATTATTGATAATAGATTTTAATTGACGAATTGCGAATATTATAAATAGAAGCAAAAGAAGGAATTAATTTCTATTAACTAGGTTTTGTTGTGTGAAAATTTTCTCAATAAAGTGTTAAATGTTAAATCAAAAGTGTATAGTGCGTTTTAAAGATAGAAATATATGAGAGTGAAAGAATTGTATTTGAAGTATAAAAAATTAAAAGAAAATGCAGGAACTCACAGTCCTAGTATATCAACTTTGATCAGTTCAATTCCGGAGATTGAAATTGACATAGACGCATGTTTTCTGTCTAATCCGTATGCTACAAAGTTGTTTTTTGAGTATTTCAAAAAGGATTTAGTTGTTACTGAAAAAATATATTCAACGCTAGAATATTATCCCTCGCAGAATTCTGTAATCGCTGAAGATATATCAAGAACTATTGGGATTGATTCCAAACAAATATTTGTGTGCAATGGAGCAATTGAAGGGATACAAGCCGTATTGCACAATGTCATAAATGGTAAATTGTCGATACCAATACCAACTTTTTCAAGTTATTACGAATTCTGTAAATCAAATTTAACTCCTTATTATTATCAGACAAGTAAGGAGGAGGATTATTGTTTGAATTTGAGAAGTTATCAAAAGTTTATAGACGAAAATGAAATAAATAATGTTTTAATAATTAACCCGAGTAACCCTGTTGGCAGTTATTTGAGTTTGAATGAAATTGGGAACTTTATTGAGTTTAATAAAAGTTTGGATTCGATAATAATAGATGAGAGTTTTATCCATTTTTCATATGAATCAAAAAATTTGGATATGTGTAGTGTTCATAATTTAATTAATAAATATGATAACTTAGTTATTGTAAAAAGTATGTCTAAAGATTTTGGTATTGCTGGATTAAGGGCAGGCTATGTTTTAATGAACAGAAAACGAGTAGCTAGCTTGTTGGAGCACGGTTATTTGTGGAATGTAAGTGGATTGACAGAGTATTTTTTTAAATTATTACAGAATGTAGATTTTAGGAATGAGTATGAAGATGTAAGAAAAGAATATTTGTTGGATTCTTTTGATTATATAGAAGCATTAAATAAAATCAAAAAAATTAAAATTATTAATACAAAGGCAAATTTTGTCCTTATTGAGATATTAAATGGCAAGGACAGTGAAGAAGTAACTTTAGATCTACTTTTTAGATACGGGGTTTACGTTAGAAGTTGTTCAGACAAAATTGGGTTGACAGGTCAATATATTAGAGTTGCTGCTCGTTCAAAAGAAGAGAATTTAAAAATAGTAAGTGCATTTAAAGAGTATTTTCAATAGTTTATTGTCTAACAAAGGTGGACAAGGTGTTGCAGTTTCTGTTGTAAGTTCTGTATTACTGAGAATTGTAGACAAAGGGTTGGGTTTTGTCAAAATATTTGTAATTGCTACATTGATTGGGGTTTCCTATAAAATTGATACATTTTACCTGGCATTTGCAATAATCTCTTCAGTTGGTTTTGTGTGGGCGAATGCAATGGATTATGTATTAGTGCCAAACCTCATTAAATTTTATACAAAAAATAGTGAGCGTGATTTTGGGTATTTGAATTTGAAGTATTTTATTTATAGTATTTTATTTTCTTCCATAATTGCTTGTTTCATTTATATATTTATATCGAGATTTATTTTATTTTATTGGAACAATAATATAGCGCATCCATTAGAATTAGTGCAGTCGATAAAATTGCTATCGTTTGCTGTATTTCTTTATCTACCATACCGTTATTTAGCTACGATACTGCGAATAACCGGAACTTATAATCTTTATTATTTAATTGATTTGTTACTTTCGGGAATTTCACTGTCGATTTTGTTGAGTTTCAAGAATTATAATAATATCCTTGAATTATCATTTTTGATAGGTTTGCTGATTACATTAATACTTTCATTATTTATTACTAGAAAGTATTTTAATTTTACATTTTCGAATTTTGCGTTTAATAAGTCTGACTTTGTGAAAGTTAAGCCCGTTCTATTCATACTATTATTAATGGAAAGTTGCTATCAATTTTGTGATAGATATTTTCTGGCTAGTTTGGATGAAAAATTTGTTACTTATTATTCTATGGCATTGAGTATTGTGACTATTGTTCCATATGTTGTTAGTTTAAGTGGGCCGTTTATAGTGGAATACGGAAAAATATTACAGGAGTGTGGTTCATCAGAGTCTACCGTTTTCGCTAACAATATGCTAAAAAAATTAATCATTGTGTGTGTTTTAATTTCCTTGTTTGTAATCCTATTCGTAGATTCTGGATTACAATATTTACTGCTACGTGGAAGATTCGATTCTGCAGACCTTTTTCATTTGAAGAGCGTTATAAAATTGATGGTGTATAATTTCTTGCCTTTGGCAATAGTGCCGCTGTTAGATCAAATAAATTATACTCATGGACTTTTCAAATTAGTCGTATTTCGGTTCGTTCTGGGTGTTTTTATAATTGTTGCTGTTTGTAATTTTTTTATCAGCAATGAGATTTTTGACATTAGTGTTCTGATAGGCTCAAGCGTAGTTGCGAATTACTGTATGTTGATTTATTATATTTTAATTTTGAATTCTCGTGGGATTAATATTACTGGAATTTTGTATTATATATTAATATTTTTTGTATCTGTATTTTTCATTCAATTAATATTGATCAATAACGGTTTGTTGGTTGCGATTTCTTCATCTTTGATTTCGATACTGGCTATTTTTTATCTTTCTTATAAACCTAAAATATATAGTAATTGATTGTTTTTTTTTCTATTATTACCCCTACATTTAACAGGTCGAACGAACTAGAGCGCTGTTATAATTCAATCAAAAAACAGACATTTAAGAGCTTTGAGTGGATAATTTGCGATGATGGTTCAACAGATTCAACGGAGGAGGTAGTAGGGATGTTTGACACTGCGCCGGTTAAGTATTTTCGTAAAAATAATGGAGGTGTCAATTCTGCTAGAAATTCAGCACAAGGTTTTGTGAAAGGTAAGTATACGATTTATTTAGATAGCGATGATGAATTGTACGATGAAAATACGTTGTTACGAATTTTTAAAGATATAGAGTTAATCGGTTCTGATAACGTAAGAATGATTTCGTATGACTCTTGTGCTAATGTTTTTCAAAATGATTTTAATGCTTTTCCTCAACTAGATTCTCTTGATAACTGGCTGTGCAATTCAAAGATGGGGGAACGAATAATAGTGGTTAATTCAATTGAAGATACTCAGTGGCCGCGATATAATGGGTATGAAGGTATAAAACATTATAAAATGTTGGGTAGTGGAAATTGTTATTACATTGCGCGAGCTGAGAGAATTTATCACCAAGGTGCCAATAATCAGTTGTCAACAGTATCTTCATTTCTAAATAATTCAGAAGATGGATACTACGCTATCGATGAGATTTGGTTAAACTACAAAACACATATATTAGAGAAATGTAGTTGTCGCTCAAATGAACTATTAATTCAAAAAATATTTAGATCATTGTTTATTGAAAATCGATCGGCCTTTTATAATGCAATTGCTGGGAGTTTTAGATATTTGAGTTTAAAAAATAAATTGTTGACCTTATTTTTTTTCATCTATTTGTATTTGCCGTTTTCTGTGCGGAAATCATTGTTTCTTAAATTTTGGAGATAATTGAATAAGCGTAAAATATGTTTTATAGTGCCTTCCTTTCGTCGAGGTGGGTCAGAGAAAAATATAGCTTTTATTTTGAATAATTTGTCAAGGGAAAAATTCAAAATAGACTGTATTGTTATTTATGATGATTTAATTGAGTATGAATTAGCAAGGGATATAAAATTAATCTTTTTGCAAAAGAAATCGTTGCGCACGGCTGTCTTGAATATTTATTGTATACTTAGAAATTCAGATTATGATGCGGTTTTTTCGAATATGCCATTTTTAAACATTGCAAACTCAGTTTTGTCATTATTTATCAAATCGAAATATCGTGTAATATGCCGTGAGAGTATTTTAATTTCGCAATATTTAAAATATGAGGTGAGAATTAGTTTAGTTTGGAAACTATTTATTTATTTTACTTATTACAATTGTGATCTTTTGATAGCACAATGTGAAGAGATGAAAGTAGATATCCTAAATAATTTTAAAATTGACAAGGATAAGGTAGTCGTAATTGGGAATCCAATAACTATTAAGGCGCCAAATAGAAAAATTGATATGGCGGTGAAACCTATCAGATTAGTTGCAATGGGAAGGCTGGTACATCAAAAAGGATTCGATATACTTATTAATAGTATTTCAATGATTAGAGATGCTGATGTTATATTAACGATTGTTGGTTCTGGAGTTCTTGAAAAATCGCATTTATCTTTAGTGAAAAATTTAGATCTTGAAAATAAAGTGAGTTTTGTCAGTTCAGTTGATAATGTTGATGTTTTTCTTAGTGGGCAAGATATTTTTTGTACTACGTCGAGATATGAGGGTTTCCCTAATGTAGTTTTGGAGGCCCTTTCTTGTGGTTTAATTATTTGCTCTACTGGCACAGTTACAGGTATCCGCGAGATATATGAACTGAATAAGTCTAGAGTGTTTATTAGTTGTGATGACACTGCTGAGTCTTTTGCAGAAAGACTTAATGAAATAATTAATAATACTATCCGCCGTTCAGATCTAAATTTAGGAAAGTGGGATAAGGATAGAATAATCTCAAAATATAATAGTTTACTATGTTGAAATTTCTTGTAGGTAAGTTTAGGAGGATGTTATACATAATCTTTTATTTGACATTTATTATTAGGTTTTGTCTGAAATTTATGAAAAGGAGAAAATCGGGATTGCTATTTATAGACATTGATAATAGTATAGCAAACACTTGGCCTATTTTGGGTAGTGCAAACATCAATATTTTGGAAATTGCACCACTGGAAAATTCAATTGAGTTTTTAAAATCAAATTTTGACTCAAATTTTTATGAAATGGTTTTTTTATCACATCGTGAGATTTATGACTTTAATGAAACTGTTAGTTGGTTGAAGTTGTTTTTTAATAAAACGATTAATGCTGGAGATTTGTATTTTGTTCCATATCCTTCATGGAAATTATTATATTTTAAATTTGCGGTGAAACGTATGTATCAAGTTGTGATTTTTGACGATTTGTCATTCAATCATGAAAATGGCATTGTTAAATATTATGATTCAGTGTTGGCTAAAATCGATATTCTTGATGTTAAGCATTATAATTTCCAATTCATTCAAAAATTAAACTCTTAAAATGAATAAAATAGTGATATTTCTGTACGCATGTATGAGGATAAATATTGTCAAATTTATTTCTCTTTATGATCGAAATTCTGTAAATGTTATTTGGGTTTTAAAAAAGTATAGTTTTAAAAGTATATTGAATAATAATTATTTAAATGATATTGCTCTTATAAAAGCGTTTTGTGATGTTGGTGTTAGGTTTAGGTTGAAAATTGGTTGTGACATGAAGGGGCTGACAAAGTTGAAATTATTTTATAACATTTCTAAAGAATTGAATTATGTAAATTTAAGCGATCATAATGTCATTCTATACTCAATAATTAGATCATTAGAAGAACAGGGAAATTATTGTTTTCCGTCTTCCGGCGAAGTTAAAGTATGGGAAAACAAAAAGCACATGCACAAATTATTCGAAATGAATTCAGTAAATTCTCCAACGACGTATGATTCGAGTAAATTGAAAGATTTGAATGGATATAATGAGTTGTCTAATTATCCATATTTGGTTAAAGAGTCACACAGCGCGGGGGGGAGTGGAATCTATTTGGTTAACAATTTTGAGGAATTGATATCAATTACCAATAATTTGAAAAATATTGGTGTAACAGATTTTCTTATTCAGGAAAGAATTGAGATGAGGCGTGATCTAAGAATAATTGTAATAGGAAATAGGGTAGTATTGCATTATTGGAGGATAAATACATCGGCGGAGTGGAAAATTACTTCTACGAGGGAAGGAAGCCAGGTGGACTTTGAATTCTTACCGGCTGGTATTGAAGATAAAGTTCTTGAATATACAAAACTATTGAACTTGAGTGCCGCAGCGTTTGATGTTACTTATGCAAATGATGATTTTAGTACTGAGCCAATAATTTTAGAGGTGAGTCCGGCATTTATGCCAAATCCGAAACAACGTTTTGGGATTGGCGAATTGTCTTACAGTAGATACAAAAAATTATTGTTTAGGATTCCAAATTATTCTATTGATTATGTTAACATCGTAATGGATTTGAAATTAGAGCTTTTGAATTATCAATTGAACCATACTGAAATTCTAAATTGATAATACGTTTCTTACTGTATATCGCCTTTTTATTGTCAGGGATATCGCTCTCGTTAAACATTTTTATAGGTTTTGGTGGTCTGAATTTAGGGGATTTATTGTTTTTGTTGATTCTAATTATACTTATTTTCAATAGGACCTACATACAATACATGGTCGATTTCATGTTGAAATATCGTGATTTTTATGCAATCGCATCTTTCTTTATGCTGTCTTTGATTTTGGGCAGTTTGTTGGGTCTTTATTTATTTCCTTTTGAATTAAAATCATTATTTTTTGTAGTTCGTCAGTTTTACTATTTATTTATATTAATTCCATTGGTTAATTACACTAGGGTGAAATTAGGTTTTCCTATTGTTAATTCACTAGTTTCTGGTCTCATATTCTCCTTGGTTTTTAATTGGACTACTGTCGATGTTGGAGGAGGTTTTTTTTCATTGCCTGGGCAAAATTCTCTCGGTTATGTAATATCTGTTTTTCTGTTATTGATTTACTTTGAATTGGACTCAAATATTTTTAAATATATTTTACTTTCTATTTGTTTACTTTCATTATTTTTTACTTTGTCAAAATCGGCGATTATCCTAGGGTTGGTATTTGTCTTGATTATACTTTATCAGTATTCAATTAACAGGTTTAATTACAGGAATATTGTCTCCGTCATTTTAATTTTGTCCATTATATTTATAAATTACGATGATGATTTATTAAACTTAGGTGAGTATTTAAGTTCTGTGATAAATACGGAAATATCTGCTTCCGAGGGTTCTGATTCAAATTCACAGCGAATCGCGCTTATTTTAAATGGATTATATTCTGGATTACTTTATCCTATTGGAATTGGAGCTGGGCATTACGTGGAAGCAGTAAATGCGGCAAGTTTCCGATTTCCAGTGTTGTGGATTCAGCCAGATCCACATAATTCATATGTCCACGTTGCATATGCTTCTGGGGTCATTGGGCTGTTATTTTATTTCTTTATTTTATTTAAAGGATTTTTCTTGGTAGATAAAAATTGGAAAGTGAAAGTGATTTATTTATTCTTTTTGTTTAATGGTTTGTTTCATGGTGAATTTTTAACACAGAATTTATTTTATATAATATTGGCATATTACTTATCTAGAAACACATTGAATAGTTTTGAAAATACTACATGTAATTAGTGGATTGAAAAATGGAGGAGCAGAAAAAACGCTTCTCAAGTTAGTGAATACTGATAAAGAAAATACTCATTTGGTTTTTGTATTAAGTAGAAAACATGATTTTTACTCAGGTTATTTCCGGCAAGAAGTTGATGTGATTTTTGCAGAAGGAGCCTTAATAAGTATGGTTCTTCAATGTTTGAGATTGATGAGAGTCTTTCGGCCGCAAATTATTCAAGGTTGGATGTATCATGCGAATTTATTTAGTGTATTTCTAAAAACCTTTGGTCCTGGTTCTCCAATAATAGTTTGGAATATTAGAAATAATAACTTGCGAGGATTAAAATTAGTAACTAAAGTTATAGTTAGGATTTCTGGTCTTATTTCTAATTGGATGCATTATAAATGTATTTATCCATCCTATAGTGCAAAGAATTATCATGAATCCCTTTTTTTTCGAAATTCAATTGTTATTCCTAATGGGTACGACTTTAATATTGTCAATACTTATGATCGAGAAAATGCTGTAGTGTTTAAATTGTTAATGGTGGCACGTTGGGATATTCAAAAGGATCATTTGACACTTATTAGTGCATTTGCAAATCTAAAAAATTTTAATTGGAAATTGACTTTAGTAGGGGAGGGGATAAATAGTTATAATCATGAATTAATAGTTCTATTGAGAAAATATAATCTTGAAGAAAAAGTTATTTTAATTGATGCTACGTCAGATATTGACGCCATTTACAAGAGTCATGATGTATTGTTGTTAACGAGTATTTCAGAGTCATTTCCAAATGTAATTTTGGAAGCTTTGGCACATGGTTTATTGCCGATTTCAACTAATGTTGGCGATGTTGAGATTATTTTAAATAACAATAAATGGTTATTTGAAGTTGGAGATGTCCAAAATCTTAGGGAATTAATTGAAAGTGCGTATTTTTTGTGGATTGATAAGGATCGTTGGAGAAATGAGTTGGAGACATTACGTATGAATACAATAGATAAATATAGAATTGATGTAATGGTAGAGAGATATAATTTTGTTTGGCGTGATTTGATTTTGGAAAATGTGTAGAATTGCAGGTTGGAGGCAATTTGCCCCATATTTCAAAATAGAGGATTCTTTGATTTATGTAAAAAGAATGATGACCACTTTAAAGGCTGGGGGACCGGATGCTGAGGGCTATTTTATTAGTGATGATGGGGACATAGTTTTTGGACATCGCCGTTTGGCCATCTTGGATCTAACAGTTGATGGTAATCAACCAATGTCATGGGGAAACTGGACAATTACATACAATGGTGAAATATATAATTACAAAGAAATACGGAATGAGTTAATATCATTTGGTTATAATTTTAGGACTAATACTGATACTGAGGTAATAATTAAATCATTTGATTGTTGGGGTACTTCGGCATTAAATAAATTTATAGGCATGTTTGCTTTCGCGATATACAACAAGGTCTCAAATTTGATTTATTTGTGTCGGGACAAATTAGGTATTAAACCGCTTTATTATTATCTAAAAGATGATTTTTTCATGTTTTCTTCGGAAATAAAAGCATTTCATGAAATACCTCATTTTGATAAGTCAATAAATATAGAAAATTTAAATTCATATTTTAGTAAAGGTTATTTTAATGAGGAGTATTCTATTTTTCGCTACGTAACGAAATTGAAACCCGGTACATTTTTGGAAGTGAATTCTTCTGGATTGGCTGAAGTTACAACGTATTGGGATTTACTAAGTCTTTATGAAAGTACGACTTTGAACAACTTGACTTTGGAGGAAAACCTTGTTGTTGTTGATGAAATAATAGGTGAGGCAATTAAAAGACGTTTGGTTGCAGACGTAGAGATAGGGGTTTTGCTGAGTGGTGGAATCGACTCATCACTTATAGCTGCATATTTAAAGAAATTTTCAAAAGGAGTTGTAAAATCATTTACTATTGGCTTTGAAGATGGTGAATATGATGAATCTCCCTATGCTTCAGCGATTGCACGCAATTTAAATTTAGAACATAATCATATTAATTGTACACGAAACGATGTAATTGAAATATTGCCCAAATTATCTCGGATATTTGATGAACCTTTTGGTGATATTTCTGCAATACCTACGATTTTAGTTTCAAATTTTGCTAGTAAATCGATAAAAGTTGTGCTTTCAGGAGATGGTGGTGACGAGTTATTTGGCGGTTATTCTAGATATAAATTTGTTAAGTCACATTTGTATTTATTGAAGATACCTTTGTTTATCCGGAGGGCAATAATTTATGTGTTTTCATTAGTTGGGCATGATAACATTAGGAAAATATTATCGATTTTATTGAAAAATAAATACACAAATATTGACGATAAATATTTTAAATTAAGGCAAGTATTAATAGCTAAGAATATTAATGATCTTTGCAATTCCTGCACTACCCATGTTGATAACAGTGTGATTAATAAATTCACTAAAACGAAATCTATTATGGGCTCACAGTTAGTTAATTTAAAATTGACAAAGAATGAAATTGTAACAAAATTTGGTATTCTTGACTTGCTCACATACCTGCCAGGAGATATTATGCAAAAGGTCGACCGAGGATCGATGTCTACAGGATTAGAAGCGCGTGAACCTTTATTAGATCAGGATCTATTGGCATTCAGTTTTACAATACCTGAAGAATACAAAATAACTAATAAAGGCGATACAAAGCATATCTTAAAAAGATTATTAAATAATTATATTTCGAGTGATTTAATTGATCGGCCAAAATCGGGATTTTCAGTGCCTATTGATGATTGGTTAAAAACAATATTCAGAGCAGATTTTCAAAAGTTGTTAGAATCCGAAAGTTTCTTTGAAACATACAAATTGGACAAAAAGTATCTGGTTTTATTATACAATCAGTATTTAAAAGGTAACAATGTAGTCAGCCCCCACTTTTTTTGGTACGTTTTGACATTGTTTAATTGGCATCAGGAGTGGATAATAAATGACAGTTGGTGTGAATAGATATCGATGCTACTGATTGTTTATAGACTACACGAAACTTAACGTGTTTTTACAAATTATATATACTTATAAGTACTCTATCGTATGTCTAGGGATATTTTATTAATCGAAAATCAGGCATTTGACTTTTTTTATGCGCGTATTCCCTACGCCAAATATTTAATAAATAATGGATGGCGAGTTTTTGCATTGATACCGCGGGATGAAATTTATTCCGAACTAATTAAAAGTGAAGGAGTAGAAGTTATCGATTATGATTTGGATCGCTTGAATAAAGGTATTTACCAATTGTTAAAATTGCTGTTTTTATATCGAAGAATTTTAAATACTCACAATTTTGATGTCATACATTCTTATCGATTTCAACCTAATTTGATGAATGCGTTAATAGGAAACCCACTGCGATATGATAAAATCATTCATGTAACAGGTTTAGGTATTGCATTTTCAAATAGTTCAACAAAATATAAGTTGTATAAATTAATTAGTCAAATTATTTATTTTGTAAAATTTATTTCTGTTTCTAAGATTATCTTCCAAAATCCTGATGATGTGAAGGATGTCTGGTCGAGTAAATTTTTTAGTGATAAGGCTGTGGTTATTTTGGGGAGTGGTGTTAGTACATCTAGATTTTCTCCGAATAATTTCGATAAATTAGTTTCAAGAGCATCTTTAGGAATTGACTTAAATATTAAATTGTTCATTTGTGTGACACGATTGATTTGGGAAAAGGGAATAAAAGAATTGTGTGAAGCTTTTGGCGAGGAATATCGTAATAATCCTGATATTAAATTATTTATTGTCGGCAGCTCTGATTTTGAAAATCCTCGTCATATCCCAGTTGAATTTATCAAGGAAAATTCTGGTAAGGGTGGGATTGTTTTTTTAGGTAGTAGGGAGGATATACCGCAGTTATTGGCGTGTGCAGATATTTTTATTTTACCGAGTTATTATAGAGAAGGAATTCCTCGTGCTCTACTCGAAGCCTTAGCGACAGGTCTGCCAATAATTACGACTGACATGCCTGGTTGCCGTATTACTGTTTCAAGTGAAAATGGCGTTTTAATAAAACCACAATCCGTATTTGAAATTAAGCGGAGTATCCGTTTAATTTTGACTGAAGATCTAAATCTTCTTGGTTATGCAAGTCGCAAAAAAGCCGTAGAATTATTCAGCGAAGAAGAGGTTTTTAGTCAAATGTTGAGAATATATAAATAAATTTTTATGACTGGTTTTTTTTTGTCAGGTGCATCTGGTTTTGTAGGAACTAACCTTGTTGAAGAGCTTTTGAAAAGTTCTGAAAATATCGTTGTCTTAGATAGAAGAAACATTGGAATGACGGAAATTCGATATTTGCGCACAATTTTTGATGAAAATCACCTTTCTAATATCCTACATCTCGCTGGTATATCTAATTACAAGAGACATGACAAAGGTGGTTTTGAATATTATAAAACAAACACATATTTGACAAATAATATATTTGATGCATTTTTGGCATCAGATGCCAAAGTATTCATCACACTCAGTTCGGTCAAAGCTGTAGCGGATGAGGTACAGGGTGATTTATCAGAAGATCATGAGCCCAACCCCATCACTCATTACGGTAAGAGCAAATTGCTCGCAGAGCAGTATATTTTATCCAAGGATATCCCTGTGGGTAAACGCGTCTATATTTTGAGGCCCTGTATGATTCACGGTCCTGGAAACAAAGGCAATTTGAACTTGCTGTATTCATTGGTCTCTAAACGAATCCCCTGGCCTTTGGGCGCCTTTGAAAACAAACGGTCCTTCTGTAGCATAGACAACCTCCTCTTCGTTATCAAAGAACTCATTGAGCGTAAAGATATTCCTTCAGGTGTATACAATGTGGCCGATGATGAGCCTCTGTCTACCAATGACCTCATTGGTATCCTAGCAGAAACGCAGAACAGAAAACCCTTGATTTGGAATGTCCCCAAATCCATCGTTCAGTTTGTGGCCAAATTGGGCAACACACTCAAACTCCCCCTCAACGAAGAACGATTGCAAAAACTTACCGGGTCTTATGTCGTAAGCAACAAAAAACTCATGAACGCCATTGGCAAACCCCTGCCTGTCTCCAGTAAAGCAGGCTTGATCAAAACATTTCAATCGTTCCAATAAACCCCAATGCGTTTTTTTGATATCCTATTCTCTTTTTTCGGGCTGCTGCTGTTGAGTCCACTTATATTACTGTTGTACATCATCGGCAAATTCGATACCGGCTCACCCCTGTTTAAACAAGAACGGGTGGGCCTCAACCAACAACCCTTTCAATTGCTGAAGTTTCGTTCCATGCATTTGAACACCCAAGCCGTTGCCACCCACCTGGTGCAAGTGAGTGCCATCACAAAATGGGGATCATTTTTGCGCAAATCCAAACTAGATGAACTACCGCAACTGTTCAATGTGCTCAAAGGCGATATGAGTTTTGTGGGTCCACGACCCAATCTGTACAACCAACATGAACTGATTCAAGCACGTAGCA
>JACCDI010228375.1_pt1 | contig 18309 bp, 15 predicted proteins | sample 7442791 | NCBI WGS metagenome assembly JACCDI01 (sample SAMN15323434, study PRJNA562643) | freshwater metagenome | isolation source: river surface water | place: USA:Blue River Watershed | collected 2017-08-15
AGCAGCGGGAGGAGAACGACGTGGAGCAGCAGCGGGAGGAGAACGACGTGGAGCAGCAGCGGGAGGAGAACGACGTGGAGCAGCAGCGGGAGGAGAACGACGTGGAGTACCAGCGGCGGGAGCAACAGCAGCGGGAGTGGCAGCAGCAACAGCAGCAGCAACAGCAGCAGCATAAGCAGCATAAGTAGCTTGTATAGAAGCTAAAACAAAAGGATGATGACGTAAATAATTATTTAAAAAATTGAAAATAATGTTTCTAAATTTTTCAGGATTAAAATTACGTATAACATTATCAGTAATATGTTTAATTTCATCTTGACTTAAATTTTTCCCATTATTATTTGATATGTATATAATATGATTTATAAAATGTCCAATATTTTTACTAACATTAAAAGGTGTAAAAAGTTCTGTTGGATAATTTCTTTCATAATCATCTATACATTCAAGTAAAGAATAATCGACTCCATCATAAGTATATTTAAAAAGAGTATCAAAAAATGGATCATAAAGATTATCAAGAATAGATCGTAATAAATGATCATAACGTGCACGTAAAGAAGTCATAAAAAAGAGCATATCAGATGATTTACAATAATTATTTTGATCTTCTAAAATATTTGATCCATATATCATATCAGCATCTCCTATCATTCCTAAAGTTACTGGTATAAAAAATCTTCTACCGTTTAAATTATAGTCAACTGAACTAAAAGTAAAATCAATTATTTTAATATCATTATCATCTAATGTATTTCCTTCAATATTTAAATGATTTACAAACATGTTATTTTCTTTAAAATCATTATGTATAAATCCACATTGATTTTGAAGATTATTTAATACACTCGAAATTCCAAATAGTTTTTTTAACAAATAAAATTGTTTATGTTCTTGATCTAATCCTGGTCTATCTAACAATGATAAATATTGATCAAAATGAATATATTGTCTTCGATTCATTTTTGCCATTCCAAATCTTCTATTTATACCAGTAATTTCCGTTTTTTTTTTTAAATAACGAATCTCAGGAGTAATTGTTGGCATAATGCTAGATACAGTGTGGTGAATTAAAAATTCTTTAAAAAAAGTCATCATTGAGTTACTTTTTGGATTCATAGGATCGTTTCTTTGATTTTTTACAACTGTATTTGGCCATCGAGCATTAGTACTTATATTATGTATACTACCATATGTTCCAGTTCCTATTCCTGGAAACATTCTTATATTTATATTATTTTCAGTCATTGCATTTTTTATTTCTTCAGAAAATTGATTTTCATACATTTGAATATAACTTAATGGATAAGTAGGTCTGTATTGTTGTAATAGTTTTAAATATAATTCAAAATCAGGTAATGTTATTATACTATTTATAAAAGGTAAAAACGGATCCATTATTCTATAATATTTTATAATATTCTATAATATTATATAATATTATAATTTTAATTTTAATTTTAATAAAAAATGAATATATTTTATATTACTCTTGGTCAGAAAATATCATTCTTATCAATCTCATACATCTGGTATTAAAGATTAATTCTGCAAAGTGAACTCTTCGCTGTGATATTACTCTTGGTCAGAAAATATTATTCTTATCAATCTCTGATTGATAAGAATATTTCCGCCAAGTGTGAATCGAACACACGACCCGCTGATAACAATCAGCAATACCACTACAGTCAGCTGCTCTTCCAACTGAGCTATTGGCGGGAGTTTTTACACTAATTAAATAATAGATAAAAAATAAAAAAAACAAACGCATTTCCTAAAAATGTTTTCGTTAAAAACGATTCTTATACATTTCATTTTCATCATAATAACCCTTTTTATTAAAATATTTTCGATCATAATGATTCTTATACCGCACACCATCTTTATATCGAATTTGCGACTCTTCTAACATCTTTTTTGTTATATCTTCTTGATATTGTATATATTTACCATATCCTATAATTCCTAACATTAACATAAATCCACATATTTTCAATATTGTCATAAATGAAATATTTTCATACATATAATATAATACATTTGATCCATTTGTATAAAGAGATATAGCGTAATTTTTACTTTTATTTGGTACATAATATAATGTTTCATAAAACTTTTCTTTCCGTCTTTTCCACAATAACCTAGATTCTTCTATTTTTCGCCGTTCTTCTTTTAATCTTCGTTTTTCCTCTTCTCGTTGTAATCGTAATATACGATCTTCTTCTTGACGTTTTAACTCTTCCATCTTTTTCTCTTCTAATAATCGCAACTTTTCTAATTCTATTTTTTGTTTTTCTAACTCTTCTATTTTACGCTTCTCCTTTTCAAATGCTTGCTTCTTTTGTTCCTTTTCTTTATAAATCATATTTAACTTCTTTTGTATAACCCTTTCTAAATTCTTCTTTAATAAATTCATATTCTCACATTCACTTATCTTTTTATCCATTTTATCTACATAATCATCAATATATTTCATTTTTTCACATATATATGTGATTTTATCATCTAAATCTTTATTTTTATATTCGACTTCCATCATTTTTTCATATAATCTTTTATACTCATTTCGAATCATTAAAATCTGATTTTTTGTCTTTTCTAATTTCGATATATTACAATGATGATTTATAAATGTTCGAATTGAACTTAATGAAATCGATGCCAACTTTTTTGATAACTTTTCATCATATAAATAACTTATATTATATTCAAAATCTTTCATAAAATATAACTGCCGCAAATAATCAATTATACGATAATACATATCTTTTTCAATATATACTTCATAATCTTCATCTTTTCTTTTATTTTCATTTTCGATAACATATTTCTTTTTAAATACATCTATCTTCTTTCCACATACATCTATCTTCTTTCCACATACATTTATATAATAATATGGTACAATATTTAAAACAATCAAATGATTTTTACAATATTTAGTACATATTTGATCTACTTTTTGTAAAATAAAATCATTAAATTGTTCCATTTGTAAATATATGTTTTGTGTTGTCTTAAATTTTAACAACTTTTTTACCAAAATATTCATATATTTACCATCTTCATTATACAATAATATTTTACACATTTTACATAATAAATAATCACTTTGATACTTTTCAATTAAAAAAGGAATCAATATATTTTTTACAATACATATATATCGCTTTCGATCTTTATGCGATTTATGTAATCGACGTAATACTGATTCACATCTTCTTTTATACTTTTGTATTAAATCAATATATACTAACGTCAAAAAAATAGGATCATTATAATGTATTTTATGAACACTATCAAAATAACTATATTCAATATCAATCGAATGACGAAAAATAAAATCAAAAGGTGTATACTCTTTATTGATACGCTCTTCTACAGAAAAAATCTGATTTTTATGTGTTTCAATCTTTATAATTGCCTTTACATCTGTTATACTATTTTGTACATACTTCAAAATAAATAAGGTATGTAACTCTTCACTCTTAAATACACATTTATAAATATAAGGTACTTCATGATTTTCTACACCATAATGTCCAATATTTGTTGTATATGAATCTAATTTATAAACTTTCGTCATATTAATTAACCATATATATCGATTCATATCATCTTTATTTGAAAATGTCATAAACATATTAATATATCCACATTTTTCATCATTCACATTTAATTCTACCTTTTCATCAACAATTGTTTTATAATACGTTATATTTAATCGATGAATCATATAAACAATATAATTTAAAAACAAAAAATCATCATATTTTTCATCTTTATACGTTTTTTTATAAGTTACATTTAAATCATAATCATTTGATTTAAAATATAAACTATCTTTGATACTATCATCTATTATATATTTATTCATAAAATATTGTAATGAAATACCACCAAATACAGTATAACTACATACTTTTTGAATACGACGTAAAAAACGATTTACATCTTGTAATTGATATGTTAAATTATTCATTTCGCTTTTGTGCTTTTTATCATAATTCGATAAATCATATTTATTATGTACAATATATTTCGGAAGTAATGGTATAAACAATTGAAGCAAAAGATTTACACATTTCATTTTACCAGCGCATAAATCTTCATAAGATTCTTTTTTTATACACATTTGAATATCCATTTTTGTAAAACTATTTCTTGGATATATCATTACACAAGATTCTCGATCTGGTATAAAAGCTTCAAATGGTTCATAATAATAATTTTGATATAACTCATTTTTTACAATACACAATACTTTATTATTTTCATCAACTATAATATTGGTATTTATACTATTTTCAATTATCTTTTGACCATATAAGTATTTTTGTTTAATCTTATCTAATCTTTGTATTTCTAACATCTTTTTATAATTCTCCTCTTCTATATACTTTTGCTTTTTTTTATATTCTTCTTGTAATCTTCGATATTCATCATCTGTTAAAACAATAGTATTTGACGGAACATAATAGATAGGATTATAATGAATGATATTCATAATTTTGAATTCATTTATAATTATAGAATTTTATTTATTTCTAAAATTCTTTTTATATCCATTTGACTCTAATTTACTCTAGAATATATATAAATCTCTTTTTAAATCTTTTTAATAAATAATTATTTATGAAAAAGAATAATAATAATATTTTGTAAAAAAAAATGAAAAAGTTAACAAAGTAAAATTTTTTTATATTTGATAATTTGATTATATGTATTTGAAATAGTTACATCAGAAACTTTACATAAATCTGATATTTGCTTCTTTGTTACTCCCAACTTATAATGATCCGATATTAAATATAATATTCCAACACTCACCGATTTTGGATTACTCGATGTACATATTCCCATTCGATCCACAAAAATAGCAACACGAATACTCATTTGACGCGCTATATCACTATAATCTAATAACTTCGCATATTGTGAACACAAATCTTTTGTATCTACACATGTAACCGTTTTCTTCATATATTTTTTATCTTTATGATACATTAACTCCACAAATTCATTACAACCTTTCGTTAATTTCTTCTGTTTAATACCAAATAATTTACAAATTTCATCTGTTGATCTTGTTATTCCACTATCCTGTAAAGCATACACAAAACAAGCAGCATATAATGACTCTTTTGATGTACCCCGTTTAATATAATCCTCACTGATCGTCTTCCACATATGAATCGTCTTCTCCGTTACTGATTCAGGCAAGTTCTCAATATTACACTTTCTACGCAACTCATTCAATAACTTAATCAACTCTCGCTCTTTATGTGTCAAACCATTCCATCGACTCAATTTACGATACTTCTCAAATCCATGCCCTATAACAACCGTCGATAATGAAGATATTCCAAGAATTTGATTATGTGGCATCCCACAACGCGTAGGATCCGCACCACGTTTATTATCCTCATTTCCATAATATCTCCACTCCGCTGAATCATCAATAATATCTCCATGTTGAGTACCACATTTTGTACATACTCTCATTTCACCATCATTAATAACAACATCATTCAATTCACATACATTACAATATGTTTCTGATAATGTATGATCATTATATTCTTTGATACACTCTTTAATCTTTTCATAATCACACGATTCATCATCTTTTTTCTCATTGTAATTCTTACTTACTGAATCACATAATGAAAAGAAATCATCAAAATCCATTTTTAAAAAAATAATAGCAATATTTTAAAAAAAATTAATTTTTAAAGTATTGCTATATTATATATTTATATCAATCTCCTTTATATTCAAATGGTTTTATTTTCTTTTTTTTATTCTTTTTAATAAATTATTTATATTTATATAAATATCTAAATATAAATCAAAAAATAAAAATATATTTCAATAATAGATGATTAATTATAAAAATTATGAGTTCATTTTATAATACTGGACAAACATATGAAAATAATGAATTAAATTCAGCATTTACACCATTACAAACTTTTGTTTCATTTATTATTATTGGATATTTTGGTATAAAAATTGTATATAGTACATTTTTTAATTACTATCCTGATAAATTTTATGATAAAAATATTGAAATTACAAAAGAAGATCGCAGTACTATTTTATCTGTATATGCTCCAAATAATTGGAATCACGAATTCATTGATTTTGTTACATTGATTACATTATCTTTTATTATTTATTTATTTACTAATTTTCATCAAAAAAGTTTAATTACAAAAGATGGTGTCATTAGTATTACCTTTTTAATTGGATATATTATTGGTTTAGGTTATCCAATGATTAAAAAATCATTTTCATCACAACAAGATTCTTCTTTTGGAAAATATACAAGTACAATCTTTTTAATACTTTTCGCAATTATGGCAATTGTTGGCAATTATAGTAATGATAATCCATCAAATGATGTTTCTATTTATTTAGTTACACTTTTTATTCTTTTATATGGATTATATTTAACACGTAAAAAAAGTGTTTCTGAAATTCAAACAAAAGTTTTTAATACACGAAATAATAAATGTACATCCTCATCCACCGGTATTATCCAAACAAGTGGAGAAAAAATTAATTTTAGTATACCTTTCTTCACTTTTATTATATTATTACTCTTTAAACGAGATCCGTCCAATCAATCTTTCCGTTTGGCTTTATACTTCATTTTTGGTATACTTTTAGGTATCTTTGTAAGTTCAATTAGTTATTATGGTATTGAATACTTTTTACAAAAAACACCTGAAAAAGTATGTGATAACATTCGTGAATGTGAATTAAAAGAAATAACACACGATAATAAGAGTATTTATGAAATAGTAAAAGAGTATATCGAAAATATGATGAAAATGAAAAAAGATAGTCATTCACAAAATATTTTAGAAGAAGCACAAGATATTTTTGAAGAAGATTATATTCAAGAATTAAACTTAAAACAAAGAGCTTTACAAAAGAAAAGTGAACTTAAAAAAATATTTGAAAAGAATTTTGAATTTGTTAAAAAATACTCTTTTATTGAAAAAGTAAAAATTACTGCTTTTGCTTTACTTTTCATTTTAATCGCTTACCTTATTTTTATTTCCGTTTATGATTCACTCCAATAAATTATATTTTTATATGTTTATTTTCTAAAAAAGTTATCTTTTTTAGAAATAAAGAATGATTGAAGTATTACCCTTTTTATATTATTCTTATTATGAAGAAGAAAAAAATGATAAATTTTTTAAAAGAAATAAAATAAAATGTATTATTCATTTATCACATAAACAAAAAAATTTTAATTCGTCCGAATTTGAAGAAGTTAACATCCTTTTACATAAAAATATTGAACGTGATGGCGAAAAAAATGTAAATATTGAATTTTATAACTATTTATATGATTTAGTCGAATTTTTATATAACAAAATCATTATTGAAAATATAAATGTATGTATTTTAGGTCATATTGATAAACAAGATATTGATGCTTTAATTATGGCATATTTTATTAAATATGCGAATGTAAATTATCAAGAAGCACACCATTATGTACTAAGTAAAAAATTAGATCATTATTATGAAAGATCTTATTATTATGATGCTCTTAAAAAATATGCTAAAGAAATTGAACTTATAAAAAAAATTGATTATTAATTTTTTTTTTTCGAAAAATAAAAATAAATATAAGGTTAATAGTAATAGAATTTAATAAATATTTATAAAATGGAAAAATGTATACCTAACTGTTTATGTAATTTTTTTTTTAAAAATCAAGATACACAACAAATAGAATTATCAAATGTATCAAATGTATTCAATGTATCCAATGTACCAAAAAGTCCAAATCGCTTTAAAAATCTTGTAAGTAACATGGTATCATCATTTCGAAATAGTAAAAATAATGTTATATCTCAAAATGTTTGTAAAATATGTAATAAAGAATTTACAAATGAAAATAAAATATGTGATTGTTTAAAAAAAGATATTCACCCAACTACTAAAGAAACTGAAAAAAAAATAAAAGAAAAATATATATTACAACAAGAACTCGTACATGAAACGATTCATATTGACAAAAATCCTGAAAAATTAGTTCATTTAATTAATGATGTATATGAAATTGTTGAACGAAGTTCATTACATGAAGATTTAACACCAAAAACAATGGCAAAAATGAAAGAAAATCTAGTAAATGAAATATGTGTTCATTTAGAAAATTATGTAAAAGATCATAATGAATAAAAATAAAAATAAAAACAAAATAAAAATAAATAAAATAGAAAATATTAAAATAATAATTATTATCTTAATATTTTATAGTATTGAATAAAAAATAAAATGGGTGCTACAAATACAAAAATGATATCTAATAAAAATGTATCAAATATGAAATTAGAAGTAAACCGTCTAGAAGAAAGTGAAAAAAATGAAGATTATCTTCTTTTTGAAAAAATAACACAAATTTCAAAAGATTTATATTCCTCTTATAAACAACACTTCCTTAATGAACAATTTTGTAAACAACTTTCAACGATTTATAAAAAAAAATTATTTGAATTAGATATTAAAACTCTACACAAAATTCATAATCACATTAATAATTCAAACAATTCAAATAACCGAAATAACTCAAATAACCAAAGTAATTCAAATACTTTAAAAGCCGTTTTATCTTATTCACCAAATAATAATGAAAAATTTATTGTTGATGAATTTAAAACACAACTTCGCGAATATTTATGGAATCACGAAATGGAATTTAATCCTAAAATATTTTCTGAAAAAGGCATTGTTTTAGATGATATTCCAATTACAATTATTGATCCTCAAAATAAAATAAGATATATTCAAATCAATCATATTAATACAATTTTATCAAATTTAAATTTTGAAAAGAAAAAAAATAAAAAAGTAGTTAATCAAAGTAATTCTAATTCAAACTCTAAATCAAATTCTGTTTCAAATATATCTTTTGCTCAAAAAGGAGGTGCTCAACCTTTTAATAATAATTTATCTAATTCATCCTCTTCTTTTTCAAATAATTCATCATCTTCTTCATCTTCTTCATTATTAAATACAAATAACGAATCAAAATCATTCTTCGCACCACCCGGAAATAACGTATTCCAAGAAAACGGAATAAACCAAAATATAAATAGAAGAAATCAAAATCAAAATCAAAATGGTTTATTAGCATTACAACAAAAAATTAAAGAAGCAAATACTCAATTTGGTTTAAATCAAAATCAAAATAAAAGAAAAACAAACCAAAACCAAAATAATGAATCAAATATATCGTTTGTTGTAAATAACCAATTAGCACCTAATCAAAAAATAACATCCAACAATAACTTACAACAATTCTTAAATCAAATACCATCTAAACAAAATAAACCTAACAAAATCAATAAAAGAGAATTAGAAAAGAATGTAACACAAATTATTGAAGCAAATATTAACAGAATAAATCAAAATAAAAAAATATCCTTTTCCGTTATGAATTATAAAACACCTTCCAAATTTTGCTCTTCTCGCGAAAAATGCGCATTAACAAAATCCGAATTATGTAAAGCGATCACCGAGCACTTCATCATTCGCGGAAATATCATCGCATCCATCTTATCCACCCTTCCTTATAAAACCGAAAATGGTTTCGAAGGCGGTTATTGCTATCAACGCTTCTTAAATCTTGATAAATGCCAAATATGTTTACCTCATAATTACAATGAATTAATGTCAATGGATCCTAAAACACGTATTCAAACAATGATGTTATTTATTAATTATATGACAGAAAAAGAGTGTGTCGAAAATAACGGTTTATTCCGCAAATTAACTCTCGGCGAAAAGAAATCACTTGTTCAACACGCACGAAATGGCGATGAATTCAATATTTTATATACTGATTATACACAAAACGTACGACAAAAATATGTTGAACATTTAAATATTCTTCTCGACATTTTAAATGCTTTATCATCTATGGAAGGTATTAATAACGAAGAGTTAAATGCTTTATCATTAAAAACAAAAGAAACAATCGATTCAATGGTACATTTATGCCAATTCTATTATTTATATGCCATTATTGCTTTATTAAACGCAAATATTAAACCAGTCAAAACAGAAGAGTCAAATCAAAGAGATAAATTACGCAATAGCATGAAACAACTCCTCGGAACACTTTAATTTTTAACTTTAATTTTTAACTTTTTAACAAATAATAATTTGTTAAAAATATATATTTTTGGGCAAAGACTTTTAATACCTATTTTTATATAATTGAAGATTTAAAATGGGACAAATATTTATATAAAAATTATTTAATATTTAAAATATTAAATATTTTTTCAATATTTTGATTAATTATTTTAATTTGATCTTTAAGTTCAAATATATCTTTATTTAATAATTCTTTATTTAATAATTTTGTATTTTTATTTGATATTTTATTATCTTTTTTTAATTGAGTATTTTCATTTAATAAATGAATACTTTTATTTAGTGATTCAATATCTTTATTTAAAGACTCATCATCTTTATTTAAAGACTTATCGTCTTTATATAATAACTGTTTATTTTGTTCATTATGTTCTTGTAAAAAATCAAAAATATTTGTATCAGATTTTTCTGTTAAATTATCAGTTATATTTTTATTATCTCTTTTATTAACAATACACATTATTTGTTTTTTATTTAGCTTAGTTTTATTTGAAATTTCATTTACTTCAATATTTAAAGTATACATTCTATATGCTATATGATTAATTCGTGAGTTAATACCTCCTATTGTTCTATTGTGTTTTATAGAAATATCTTTAATTGATACATTTTCTTCTAATTCTTTTAATAATTGATTTTCTTCTTCATTCGTCCATACCATACCTAATGCCGAAGGATATTCCCTATCAGGAAATTTACTTTTTAATATTTTAAGTTTTGCGCTTTCCATTTTTTTATATTTTATATATATAAAATATTCTTTATATCAAAAATATTTTTAATAATTATTTTTTAGTAAAATATATCTTTGTGCTCAATGTTTTTACCATCAATTGTTTTCTTTTTTTGTTTCACTAATTAAATCCATAACATTTTTTTTATAATCACAAGATTTTACATTATTTTTATGTTTAATTAAATTATATTTAGTTGTATATCTAGAAGAACATTTATCACATATATATAATTGTTTATCTTCATTAAAATATAGTTTTGTAAATTCATCACATTTTTTATTATCTATATTTTTTCTATTTCTATTTTTATTATTATTATTCATATTATTATTCATATTTTTATTTATTTTTATATCTATATCCATAAAATTTTTATGTATGTAATTTATTTTTTCAACATAATTATTCACTATAAAAATTATATCATTATTTAATAATAATAAATAATTAAAATCAAATATAAATATTTTTTGACAACTTAGTATTTTACATTGATCATAACTTATTAAAGTATTACATTTACATTTATTTTTTCTGTCAAAATGACGAACTATATCTCTTCTATGATATATACAATATGTCATACAATGATGACATATATATATTTTATGTTCTTGTTTACTAGTTATTAATTCTTCATCTGATTCATTTTTAGTTAGTCTTGTAGATTCGTTATTTTCCAAAGTAAATAATGATATTGAATTTATTATTTGTTCATTTGTTTCAATATTTTCGATTAATTCTTTATCATTTATTTTATTTTTTATTTCTTCCAAAAGATTTTTTTTTACCAAAATTAAATCAATATATTCATCTAATATAAAACGAAAATATATTGTTCTAAATTCATAACTATTATTAAAAGATGACTTTAACATTTTTATAAAATGATAATATTTACTATTGATATATTCATCATAATAAATATTTAATTTACGAAAGTTGCCATTTAATAAGTCATTATCAAAATTATATATTTCAAGAATATCATCACAAATAATATTATATGTATCATTTATTATTTCATATAAATTCCCTTGAAAATATTCATTTCCCTTTTTATCATCATTATTTATAATTGGATATTGAATTGTAAATAATTTTATAATTTTATTTTCATTTTGTTTAACATTTTTTATATGATAATACTTAATCAATTCACTATTTTTTTCATAATTATTTAATCTTGAAAATTTATCAGATTGTGTTGATATTCCAATTTTATAAATATTTTTATTTTGCCTAGCATATGAACTTGGCCATAATAAATAAAATATACCTGTATTATCCATTTTTATTACATCTTATTATTTCTTCTTTATATCATTTTATTTTGTAAAAAATGGCAATTTTTATAAAAAATAAATTATTTTAATTATTTTATTTATTTTTGGAATAAAACAAGTGAATTTTGTTTTTGATCCTCTAATGCTAAAACTCTTTGTTTTTGAACAGAAGATTGAACTTGATATTCAATTTGTTTCACCGGTTTCGCAGGTTTTGCTGGTAAAATATTATTTTCAATCCTATTTTGAGGATCTGGAATAAATCGCTGAGTATCATAAATAATACAACGAATCAAAGCATTTAGATCCTCCATTCGCATACTATCTAATTTATCAATATTTGGTATATTTTTAGGATCCAACGCAATAAGAATTGTAATTAAATCCTTTTTATTAAGTGGTTTTCCGCCTCGATCCAATTGACTTTTTGCACATTCTGTTGCCATAATTGTGCGTTTTGCCTCTTCGGAAGAGCAAGACGGGTTTGTTTGAAAAGAAGTTAATACTTCATTTTGAACATTTGAAATTTGTTCTTTTCGTTGAATAATAATCTTTTCAGAAACATTTTTACGTCGCTCCTTTTCATCTTTTGAAATACGACCGTGATTGTTACCCATCTTTGTTAAATAAATAATATAATTATATTTTATTTATTTCAATTATAAAAGTTTTATTTCAAAAAAATCAATTTTTTTGTTAAAAATGATTATCTGGAATTTACAACAACACCAACACCATCATCATCATACAATATTTCAGTAATAATTTTTTGAAGTACAGGTTCATATTGATATTGAATACCACCAACAACATACATAACAGAATAGTTATTAACCCATTCATATGTATAATCATAACAACGTCCATTCTTTTTACCATTTTTGTAAGTATGTAAAATAATAATATTTCCGTCTTCATTCCACTCTTTGTAAATTCCGTGTAATTCATCTTTTCGATAATGACAATTTACTTGAATTTTTCCATCTGGAAAATATATTTTTGTTTCACCTTGAAGTTTTCCATTGTGATAATTAAATTCACAATGGACTTTTCCATCAGGGAAATATTGAATACTTTTACCATGACGTTTGCCATTTGAATAATGGGTACGTTCCATAATTTCACCACCTAAAAAGAAGATTTCACACAATCCGTGTTTTTTCCCATTTCGAAGTGATTCATTTTTCGGTAATATTCTCTTAATATCATCATTTGACAAATCAATATTTGATACTTTCTGAATAAGTGTTCTACAATATGGACAACATAAATCTTCATCTTTTTGAATCGCATTATATGCCATATGAATATAACAATCCATACACATAATGTGTTTGGATGACATTGGACATAAACATTTATATTTATTTACGTCACGATCTTTTGTTAAACAAATGACACATTCATACTCCATACTTGAAATAAAATAGTATTATTTAAAAAAAATATATTATATAATACTATTTAACTCTATTTAAGATTCCTTTATATTCAAAAATCATTTTTTTTTAAATATAAAAATATTAAGATTAACGTAAATAAATTATTGTTTGATCTTTTCCCATTCCCAAGATTTTGTTTTTGTAAAAGGACAATCAGATGTATATCCTAAATCTAATTCTTTGGGAATATTCATAATCGCATCTGTTTCACAATACATATCTTTACCTAAATTTGACATACTATCAAAGGTATGAGTCATTGCTAAACCTAAACCTTTACCAGCTTTCTGAATATCTTTAATAAAATTGTCTCCACCTACCATTTTTTTAACTTTTTTAGTACTACTTTTTTTACTTTTTTTAGTACTATTTTTTTCATTTTCTTTTTTTGCTTCTTTTAATAATTTCTGTATTTTATCAATTAATACAATACATTTATCATTATATGATTTTTTTGTACAATATTGAGTTTTACACTTTTTCTCTTTTATTATTTTTTTTTCTTTTACTATCTTTTTCGGCATTATAAATATAAAATATCTATTTTATATTCACATATTATTTATTATTTATTATAAAATATATTTTAATTACTTTTTATCGATTTCCCGTACTTCCAAATCCACCTACTCCACGCATTGACTCTTCATGACTATTTACTTCCACAAAATCCGGGCGCACAATTCGTTCCATAATCATTTGCGCAATTCGATCTCCCACATTTACCACAAAATCATCATCCCCATGATTAAAAAGTAACACTTTCACAACTCCACGATAATCACTATCAATCACTCCAGCACCCGTCGTAATACCTTGTTTTACAGCAAGTCCCGAACGCGGAGCAATACGAAGATAATATTTATTCATTATATTTTCCGGCATTGATATTGAAAACCCTGTACTTACAAGTGCGCGACCATGAGATGGAACTACTACTTTTTCACAAGAACAAATGTCCATACCCGCGGCATATTCACTTCCATAAGAAGGGAGTTTAGCACCTTCTACTTCAAGTTTAATAAAAAGATTTGAAGACATTTTATTTAGAATATATCTATATTACTATTTATTAGTATCAAAATCTCTTTATATCCAATTTTCGTTTATAAAAAAATGATTTTATAAACAAAAATAAATGCGATTCCATAAAAATATATTATAAATAGATTTACGTTATATATTATATTTTAAATATGAATAAAACGTGTAATATTTGTTGTGAAGATATACAAGAAAGTCGTTTGGTTACGTTAAAGTGTAATCCAAATCATATTTTTTGTTATGATTGTATTTCGGATTGGTATTTTGAATTATTAAAATCAAAAAATGTTATATATCATGAAAAATGTACTTGTCCAATATGTAAGAAATTCGGTGGTTATTTACCACTCATGTCTCCACATATTACAAAAGTAGAATATATACATCACGGGCGATTATTTGACTCTTATGAATGTTATGTAAAAGGTTGTGAAGAGACTAGTGAAAAAGGATTTACAATGTCGCATTTTAATATTCTTACAAATAAAAAAATACCGTTAACAGTTCATTTTTGTAAAGATCATTGTAAAAATATAGGTAGATCAAATATTATTTATACACTAAATGATGATAGTAAAATTGAATCAAAAATTGTTTATTGTCAATGTTTAATTGGCGACGGAAAGAAATTATGTACTCAAAAGAGTGATTTTAATGTAACTCATAGTAATGTTAAATATGGAATGTGTAAAGATCATTATCTATTATATAAAAATGGTGTTGAATTACCAATTTATGAGAAAGATTACAATATTCAATTTTCTGCTCCTGTATCTGATTCAAATAGTATAACTAGTCAAACAGGAATTATTACAGAAATAGAACATACTATTTGTACTCACAAAATGCCATCTCGTAAATTTGGTTATTGTATGAAACCTCTTATGGTTGGATTATGTTGTACAAAGAGTCACAATCCATCTACTGTTACTGATAAACCAGTAAAATCTGTGAAAAAGAAGAGTAGTGTACAAACTACTGAATTACAACAACCAGTACAAAATATTCAAATATCATTTGGATTGTGTAATGCTTTACTTAAAAGTGGTACTGGAAATTGCCAAAATAAAGGAAAACCCGAATATGGCAATAAATGCGGTAAACATAAAACAACTATTTAACTATTTATATAATTTATGAATAAGTATAAAAATAGTAAATAATATATATATTTTTTAATATAAAGAGTATTTTATAAATCTATAATATAAATCAAAATTATAAAAAACAAAATGTCTATATTTTTGTGTAATATATGTGGTGAGGAAGTTGAGAATATAAGTCAACAAATTACATTAAAATGTAATCCAAATCATACTTATTGTTATGATTGTATTTTTGACTGGTATTATAAAAATCGTAATCATTCAGATATACATGGTGATTCAAATATTGCGTCATCTACAAGTTGTCCAATATGTCGTAAAAATGGCGGATATTTACCAATACCTGAAGGAAAGAGTGGTATTGAAAATGTTCACATTCCACCAATTTTATTAAAAATAAGTGGTTATAGTAGTAATTCAAAGTGTGATTGTATGTTAAGTCCAATTATTAATACACATCCGTGTTTTCATTACGCATATTATGTACTTTCACTTCCATATTGTCTCAAAGAAAAGTTTAAAAACGAATTACAAAATAAAACAAGTATAAAAATGTGTCATACACATTATCAAGCATTTAAAAAAGGTGATAGTGTTGCTTTAGATGATAACATTGTTATTGAATCTTTTTATAAAAAATATCCATGTGAAGCAATTTTAACTACAAACAATCAATGTAATGGAAACTCAAATATATTAAAAAATGGCGAACTATTAATGATAAAAAATAACAATCAAACATATTGTGTATGTAAGAAACATAAAGAAGATTATGAGAAGAATAAAGCATTAAATATTAAAAATGTTGGAATGATTATAAAAAATGGAGTTGTAAATCAAGAGGATAAAAAGAAAGGTGGAAAAATGAAAAGTTGTAAAAAGAAGGTTGAAATTCAAAAGAGTAATACATCTGAAAAAAATAATACATTTGAAGATTTATTAGATGATCTTGATATTTTTGAAGATTCAAAACAAACAAATGATTTTAAAAATATAAATCATGAAATGGATGATTTAATGATTGAATTACATACAAATTTAACTTTATTAAAAAATATTATTGAAACAAAAAATAATGAAAAAACAATTCAAAAGTTAGAAATGTCTCTTCAAGAGATCAATGAATTAATCCAATTATTTCGTACTACCAAAGAAAAAGATATATTTTTATTAATTCGAGATAAAAGTGATGAATTTACATTTATTTTAAATGAAATTATGATCGAACATCAAAATACAAATGATATAATAAATGAAGAACCTAAAAAGATAAAAAAAGAAGAATTAAAAGAAGAGAAAAAAGAGAATACAAAAATGATTACATTTGATTTATATAATTATCAAATTGATCCTCATTGTAATGTAAAAATGAAAAATGGAAAATTATGTAAAAATATTGGAAATGTTCATTATAATTTAAAATGTGGTAATCATTCTCATGGTATGTATATGAAAGAAACCTTTTTCAAAGAAAATAATAAATAAAAAAGTGAGTAAAAAGTAAAAAATATGAATAATAATTTTCAGAATTAAAAAATGAGCTACTTTTTACCAAACTTTCAATATTTTTTTCATTACTTGTTATTATAGGTATTTTATAATAAGATGGATATAAAATAACTTCTTTTGATTGATCTTGATCTTTGATCTTTAATTGTTGTATAAATTCATATCGACGTTTATATGATTTGTGGAAATAAATACCACATTGAAAAAGATTCAAAAAGAAAAAGATCATATATTTATAACCTGGAACCGTTGTCGGATAATAAAAGAGCTTTAAATAAAAGATTAAATGAAACGCACTATGGTTAAAGAATTTCATAATCTTATATGATGAAATATCATTACTATATGTAATTAAAGCATTTTTATTTACCAAATCTCCACTCTTTCCAAATGAATAAAAAAGTTCTAAAAAGAGATACGTAAATAAAATGGATTGATGTGTGAAAGATAATGAATAAAGATAGATAAAAAGCGGTTGTAAATAGTAAAAAGATTGAGGTTTAATATGTAAAGGGTAATTATCTTTTTTACATTGTAATATATAATTTTTATAATAATATAAGAGATTTTCAATCATATATTTTGAATACATTTTAATATACTTACTACATTACATAAAGATATTTATCATTTTTTTATAACGTAAATCATTTTTTGGCGTAGACTTATAATACCTATATTTTTATAAAAATATGTTAAATATATATATTAGAAATAACGTAAACGAAATAAATAAAAAATTGATTTATTTTAAATTATAAAAAATGAAAAGAGTGAAAATGATTATAAGCTATAATTTTATATCTTTATCATTTTATCAAGTACATCAAAAATGTCTTCTTTTGCTACTTCTACCGTTGAGACTTCCACCATTCCTGACCCGGCTTCTCTCAAGAAGACCGCTGCGGAGATTTCGGATGAGCGACGTGCGAAGTTTGAGAAAGCATATGATCTGGCAATTGCTGAGATCGTAAAGGGTGCTGGTGAAAAGATG
>JACCDI010575991.1_pt1 | contig 18309 bp, 20 predicted proteins | sample 7442791 | NCBI WGS metagenome assembly JACCDI01 (sample SAMN15323434, study PRJNA562643) | freshwater metagenome | isolation source: river surface water | place: USA:Blue River Watershed | collected 2017-08-15
CGCAATTTGAAGGGGATGAGACTCCTTCACATTGGAGAGCTTCTCCCATGACGTTGAACCGTCTTTCCATTTGCAGCATACAGACCAACCTAGGGTAGTACGCCTCATGTACTCCTTGCCATTACAGATGGCCTTATGCTTGCGTAGGCTAATTGATGTAAAATCCTTCTGAATGTCTACAAAGCACTGCAGTAATAGGTACTCGTTTCCATCCATATGGCACTGTGCATACATTGCTTGCGCAATTGCATTTGCAGTGAGTGGGGTGACGTCACCATTGGGAAACTCCACGTCATATACACGTGTGTCCAGTATGGGATTGTCTGACCGGCATCCAAAAGGGTTGCCATCCTTGTTGCGCTTGCCCGCCACGACCATGCCATGAACCTTCTCACTTCCACAGGGAAGCATCACAGATGCGTGCACGTACTCATCCCCAGTCTTGGGGTAACTTCTTCATCTAGGTCAGGGAACGTACTCTCATTTTGGTCCTCATCAGCGTATGGTAAGTACACCGGGGTGTCTGGTATACCAACTTCTTCAAGTTTGTCCCGGGTAAGTTTCTTGCCTAAGCGTTCTTCAACGCCTTCCCTAAAGGTAAGCATGTCAAGCTGTACCTGTCCATCAGCCTCTTCCTCAATGGTGAGTGGCCGGTACGTACTTCTGTACACTACTTTGCCATTATGCTGTAGTATCTTTGCGGTCATAGCCGGTCCCACATCAATGGCAGGCCCAAGATACTTTCCTAAGCGCATTGGCTTGTCAGGGTATTCAACAGCACCCGGGCGGTACATCACCCAGTCATACCAAGCTAGTTCACAGAACTGACTGGTATCTTCTGTCTCTCCGGACATGTATGTCTCAGGAACTTTGCCATCAAGGCAGAATATACTATTGGCACAATGGGATCGTATGTAGGCCTCTAATTCCAGGCAATCATCCCAGAGTCTCATAGTGCGCCAGAGGTCAGCATCTTATGCCCAGAGCTTTTCTTTAACTCTTTGATTTCCCTCTCTGCTGCATTCTGCCAGGGAGAATATGGTTCAGTTTGTCTCAGCTGACAGTGGGCATCAACAAGCTTCCGGCAAAACTTGCCCAGAGTCTGCTCTTTGGAACCGTCCATCACCATAGTCGGTGGTACGCCTTCATACTGGAACATCAGGGATAAGGCCTCATGAGCTTCACCTTTAGTTTTCATGGGATAAACTTGGCACCACCCAAAATTGGATGCAAACACTTAAGCACACTTGTTGTTTCTACGCAAGTATGTATTGGCAAACATTGTATCTGTAAAGACAGGGTGATGTAAGCGCCAATAACAGAACTGGTGGTCATTTGTCTGAAACCTTCTTGACAACGCAGGGTTTGCAATAGTGCGTACACCTTGTTGGGTAGTGTGCTGTACCGTGGACTTTGCATGGTTGGGGTGTATGCCTCATCGCTTTGCAAGCTTGTCAAGGGAAACTGCTGCCCTCCTGGATGTACTTGTCAGGGAAATCTGCACAAAGGACTCTAGGTAGGTACCAAAGTTGGAGTCATCAGTGGCATTAACGACACTATAAAATCCAAAAGGTGAGCTAGCAACAGCATTCACCTGCATCATTAACTGTCCCCTTGTCATTGTGAGAGTGCTGACAATTTGTCCCCTAAAATCAAGCATACTATCCTCCTGCGATGTGTATGAAGACGATCCGGGATCCCAGTCAGGGGCTTCAGCAGTTAAGTGAAACTTTGGTACATGGTCACTCTCATACTCAGACCAAGTAGCGGCTCTCACAGGGAAGTAACTAGTGACTCCTAGGTGCTTAAGGGGAATATGCAAAGTTTACATGACGTCATCATCTGACGGGATAATAACCAAGTGGTCATTCACTGTGGGGTGCTTAGCTAAAAACTTTGGCACGTCATTAACAGTTACGTTATTAAGACGGCACTGCATAGGTCATAACCAAATATTAGTCATAGAGGGTATCGAAATGGCTTGGTTAATAAGCAGAACTGATGTGTCCTCGGTCTGTGGGTTGTCATATGCTAGAGCAGCATCAACAGTAGTTATATTCTTATGTCTAGATTTACTATCATAACTGTAGACATCTACGTAGCATTCATGGTCATGCGCGACCAATACATTAGAACCTACGACACTAGTATCAGCATGTGAGTCCAATTCAACTTGAATATTATCTTTAGTGAAACTATACATAGACTTCACTGTAACAGCTGGACATACATAACTACTGGGCAAGACGCATCCCGTAGGCAGAGCCTGGCATCATCCCCCTTTTTTTGTTTTTGTGAGCGCGGGATTCTTAGCATTTGCGCTCATTTTCTCATCAGGAGGCTCATTATTGCCATCACTGGAATCGTCACCACTGCCCATTTTGACCGCCATAATATTCACATTATTGGTCAGTGCGGCAACAGAGGCAGCTAAGGCCTTAAGCTCAGCTGAGCCCTGTTTTCGATTGGCACGCTGACGCTTATGGTCATGGCCTTGGCCACCGCCGGCATTACCGCCGGCGAGGTGCTTCCGAATACTAGCCTTCTGCGCAGAAGAGAGCTGGGCCCATTGCTCAAAGGAGTATGAGACAGCAGGCATCTTGAGGTTGTTTCCCTTCTCATCCTTCATCTTGAAGCCTCTGGTCCCCTGGCCAACAGCAGCAATATTCAGGCGCTGGTTAACCCGCTGGTGACTGACTTGGTTTGTGAGGTACTCCAAGGGAGCATCAAAATCGGTCGCATACTTGTCCGGGTTAGCGCACAGCAACAACTTAGCCTGATTAAGCAAGGGGTTGGTAATGCCATTCATGAAGTGGCGGACCCTAGTGCCAGGGTCATAGGCCACATAGTCCATCTTCTTGGCAAGGGCTAGCACGGCCTGATAAGTTGCCTTGTGCCATTCAACATAGGTGGCAAACATGAATCCTTTGCATGGGCCAGAGTATTTGAGGTGCAAGATCTTGCTCTCAAGCTCAGCAGCCAGAGTGTTCTGGGCCCCCTTCCCAAGATAGTTGTTATAAAGCTTGATCCAAGCGGCTCGGAAATCAGTCGTCTGCTTGAATTCATCCACATACACTTGCGCTTCAGTTCCTTCAACAATATGGCAGAGTTCTTGATAGCACATAACGTTGTCCTCGTCGGCCTTGATCATGTAAAAACGCAAGGGGGAATACTGGTCTCTATCCACAAGTGTCAGTTCACCTTGCAGGCCTGGGCAACAATCGGAAAGTCTTGGATCATTTGCTCATCCATTGTCAGCTTGGCGCCCTCAAAAAGTTCTCCTTCCCAAACCACCTGCTCCATCATTAAATACGAGCAGGGAACCCCCTCGATGCCCCGGAGCTGGCAGAAATGCTCCTTGATCAGGTCGGCACTGGCTGCCCTGTTAGCCTGATCCTACTTTGGGCGGTTCTTCAGCAGAACTTCATTGTTGTGTGCCTCCTCAATTTCCTGCTGGAGGCAAAGGTTGTCAAGCGCGTGCGGGGTTACAAGCAAGGGCTCGAGGGGATGGAACCCTCTGCACCTCTGGTCCTTCAACGCAAAACAGGCACTAGCAATTATCTCCTGGGTGTGAAGAGGAACGTTAACCCTGGGGTCTTTCTCCCCATCCTTCATGCCTCCAGGTCTGCATATAGTGGCCACCAGCTGCTCAACTTTCTTTGCCATAAGACAACTGAGCGCACCAGGGTCATCATACTGCTGCTCATGAACAATAGCATGAACAACAGACTGGGGAACGCCCAGTTTTGTGAACATGATGGAAAGGTTATATTGATCCCTTTCCCTGAGATCCGCGTAATGCACTGCATGCACACAGCCAGGAATTGGTGCACGGGTTGTACACACACGCCAAGGCGGCGGCTGACTCAGTCCACTGCTTGAGTCAGAGCTGTCATCACCATCTTTGGGTGGAACAGATTCACTAGCATCATCCCCTTTATTGCCACCATTGCCGTCACCGGCACGGGATACGGTTTTTTCATCAGCATGCGAGTCCACATCCTCCGCTTCTACGCCGGCTTTGCCTCTGGTGGTTGAAGCACTGGGATTCTTCTTAGGGATACGGTCCCCCATGCTTCTCTTACCGGATCCTTTGCTGGCCCCCTGGCCTGCAGTAGTCCGTGCCCCCGCGTTAGGTCTAGACTGAGTACCCGTTCCCCCCGGTTTCCCTGCCTTTTTCCGGGAGCCTGCCCCAGCTGTATGGGACATTCCAGACAAGGTCCTCACGTAGCGGTGGGAACACTTGTGGGCCCTCGAGGCTCAGGACAATCCGTCCTATCGAACCAGTCAAGGTCAATGGCAGCCCATTCGTCAGCGGTGCTGGTTTGTCCTTTACTTATCTGCTCTCCGAGCAGTGGCCTGCTTCAGGTGGCTGAGAGCAGTGGCCTGCTTCAGGTGGCTCTTTGTGGATCGAGGGTAAGCAGCAGGAGCAGATTCCCTTGGCTCACTACCTCCACATTCGTGGGAATGCAAGCTAAGCACACATCTGTTTAAACGGGAAAGCTGTGGTTGTCTTGTCAACGCTTCCGCTCTTGCGGGAATAAGGGGATAATTTTCCGTGAATGTCCTTGCAATGGTGTTGCGGTAAGCCTTGGGACTGATAAACTAGAATAAAATAAGCTAAGTAAAGATCGTCTTGCAACAGAAATGGCCATGGCCCGGGGGGAATCACTCAGCAGTGCACTTCCCATATTCACTTTTATAAAATTATGAGCTATTCTAGATGGTGTTCTCTTCTCTGTTGATGTTCTGTTGTCCAGCATGCTTGTTCTATCCTTTTCATACGTACATGTTAATCGCCAGCTGTCCTTGCCAAACATCTGTCATGGTATGTCCATCCTTTGCTCTATTATACTTCCTTTATTATACTATATTTGATCTAATACGACTTTCCCAACTAAGGGGGAAACGACAACCCCAGTAAGCGTTCAAAAAAATTACGACAAAATCAACGGCTTGTTACAACGATGACAGAGACAACAACAATCCCCCCCAACTTCCATCAACAATAGACATTGCCCTACCATCCCTATCCAGCTCAACACTGCCTACAATATCTACAGCACTAACAACTGAAAAAAAATTATTCAACAGATGAACTACCCCCCATGAATATTATTAGGGAATGTCACAATATAAAAGGATTCCTGGACCAAAGGGACCTTTGTCAAAAATGAAATGTATGTACTGTGGTAAAATTTTTGCAACTGCTCACCATACTTGTGTGCTTCACCATGTTTTGAAGGTGCCTGATACTCTTGCTAAATACATGGGGGTTATTCTGTCAACATGCAGCAGTATGGGTTTCTGTAAGTTTACTGTAGCACATGGTAACATCTAGTGAAAGTAGATGTTTTTCCAGTTATTGTTTTTGTGTCATGCCTAAAGATAACATAAAAACATGTACCACACCACTTGGTGTACGCAGTGAACAGGGAGACAGCGGGTAAGAGCTGTCCTAGGGTAAGAACCAATGATAGAGGAGCTTAGCCTGAACCAAAACAGGCAACGACGGAGCATGTTGGAAAACTGGTCCAGGCAGTTACCTTAGGGAACAGTGTAGGTCTGTTTACCTGTGCAAAATACTAGGTGTCCATTCACCCTGGTCAAAAGGCTAGATCCGGGTCAAACCTGATTGGTATGTAAGCCAAACCAGCGGTTGAGTCCACAGCACCCCGGTCTGGAGTGGTTGGATGGCATGCAGGTGCCGTCCTTCCATTCCAGGCATTTTCTTTGGTTCCGTATAGGTTATGAGCCCTGGCTCCGGGCCAGCCCCTGTGAGTGCCGGCCACTGGAGAGGAAGACTTGGCCGGAATGTTGCAGCCTGTGAGGCATTCTGGCGCAGAGCTATGGTGGCTATTGGGCAGTCATGAGCACATAGATCATGTGCTAGAAAGACTGATGAAACTGATGTCTGACTGGCTCTCCATGTGGGGATCAAACCCACGACTTTTGCAGGGCATGTCCCCTGCATAATATCAAGATTAATAGATGCCATGTTATTATCAGAGCCTGTGTTTTCAATGTGTGGTTGTTTACTGTACTAGCAGGTGGGTTTCCAGAGCCCAGTAATTACCTCTGCTGTAGAGTTGACGGAATCAATTGCTACCAAGGTTCCGGTGCTATGGCAAGGGTAGTCACAACGGACTCTGTTTGGTGAACCATGTCCATGCTTTCCAGACGGCATGGTGCAAGCCGGGAAGAATGAGGTGACGCACATTGGATGACTGTGCGTGATTTTAGCAGTTTGAAGGTGTGACAACTGCCGGGGACGTCTAGCCCAGAGATGGGGAACCAAGTAGCAAAGTGGTTGGCATGTGAATTTTCATGTGTGATAGACATATAAAGTGGTAGTAAGCATTTGTCCCGGAAATTATTTAGGTGTCTATAATTTCTTGCCTAATAATGTGCTGCAACAATTCTGTAATTTGCCAAAATGCAAATTCAAACAAAAACCATACAACAATCAGCCCCTTGGGGGGGGGGACTTTTGTGGTTTTGTTGATATTATTGGAGGGTGCTGCTGGCGTAGTCGTTTTTTCATTGCCTGAGATGTTTTTCAAATTTTCCTTTTTTCCAGATTTTTTAAAGAATTTTTCTAATGATACTTACAACAGTTAAATAACTCCAGTTGTCCCTGCTTATCCATCTTTTGTGTTGCTGTCCCTTGATAACAGAATTAAGATAGAATAATTGACCACTACTATCGCCATGGGCAAAAGAAATAAAAATAAAAATAAAGATGCAAAAATGAATAATTTGGAAGCTGCTAACATCACCACAACTATGGATGTTGTAACCCAAGAGGGTGTTGAAGGGGTTAACACCCAGGGCAGAAACGGCACTGGAAGTGAAATAAGCAATGAAGGGGCTGAAAAGCACCTCAGGGACAATCTTACTCTTGACATCCGCCAACTTACGGCTTTTGGTAAGGACAACTATGAGACGATCATGAGTGACCATACTAAAAAGGGTCAGCTCACTGTAATGGTCGATCTCATAGTGGACACCGTTTTTGGGAAAACATTGGATCCTAGTACTATACGCAAGGGATCACTGGAGTTGGGAAAGGCACTAGTTGCCAGACACATCTTCTCTCTTGATGTGTTGGCGGGAATAGATCCAAAGACGCTCACAGCTTGCATCAGCAACTTTGGTTCGGGGGTGTGTCATGGTGCCATCTTAGTGGCTAAATTCATTGGTCTTGACAAAAAGCATGGGGTTTGTGATGCGTTTGGACTTAACTATAACATGGTTACCAGCAATGCAGTTTGTAATGTTGTTATCAGTTATGACAGAATGCAAGACAACCCTATCCCGGAGAAAGTTGAATGACGCCAGGGATCAACCCACTTTGCCTGAGAATTTCTTCCCCAAGACCTTAGATATCTCCACTTATATCCAGATCCAGAAAAAAATTGAAGATGGTGAAGCCAACTGCCCTGCCGCTGACGACGCTCATGTGGCTAAGCGCCTCCAGAGCAATGAAGATAAAAAGAAGGCTTGCAATCAGGCCAAGAATTTGCAAATTTCTGTGCCAATGTTGGTGGGGATTTGGCAATTGGAACCATCAAGGCGGGCAGAACAGTGGAGATAACACGGCACCCTCTGGCAGCAGGAACAAGGATGATAAGATGAAATCTGTCAGCTTCAGTGCTGGCAGTACTTGTGACAACAAGTCTGCCAGTGGAGGAAACAAGGACAAGGAAGGGAAAAAAGAAGAAGCGCTCTAAAAAATAGAAGTGCCTTGTGGTGGAATCTTACCTCATGGGGACAGAAGCCTGGGAGAGAAAAATGTCTTAGTGAAATTACCAAGGGGCAATTGTAGGGAAATTTTTTAGTGTGATAGTAATAATGAGAAGTAGTTTGCAATGTTACAGGGGACCATTCACCGCTACCATCACTCTGGACCATGTGTAGTGTATTGTTTTCAGTGTTTGCTCCATGACTTCTGTGATCTAGTTCATCTTGCAGGTTCTATTCCCGCAGGTACCCTGGACTGGTAGAGGCCCTGAAAATCCTCTGCATGAGCAGCTCCCGTACAACCTTAGCAGAGTCCGTATAGTGTATAACCCTGGACTATGTTCTTGACAAAATCCAGAAGTATACCCCAAGACCTTGGTTCCCTGGTGGCCTCTACAAATATGAGCCACCAATACAGGACCCACCCCAAACTCAGCTATCAACTTCAATTTTTGTGATCTATGGGTATATTGCCGATTGTGTTACATGGGCACATCTTGGACATATTGGTATGACCTGTCTGGGTTTCAAGGCACAACGCTAAAGTTGACCATGAATGGAACCATAAGGCATAACATAGTGTCTACCACTGCATGCACAGTGTGGATTAGGTTAAAAAGATGCAACAATCAACCTCCATTGGGAGGCACTTCACTGAAGTGTCCTTTTCTGAAGCTCACAACCTCAATGCTTTGCTTTGGTTGCATAAGCTGGTATTAACTGAATATACTGCGGCTTGGGTAGATCTCTGGATAGGAATGCAGAATGTTGCCAATAAAGATGTTTTTTCTGTTCCTTTTACATTTTTATCTAATTTTAATTAGGTGCTTCTTTGGCCGTAACTATAACAAAAGTCATTGTTTGTGCCAACATTTATGGCAATTCTCTCACAGCCCATTGGACTTGCTCTCTAATGGTTTTTGCTGTGAAAGATTGTTGAGTATCAAATTTATTGGTTTCTGTTAATTTATTGCAAGCAGCAATTACAATGGGATGCCACAGGTTGTGTGGCTGCATCAATTCTGTTGGAAAGCTTGTAGCTAACAAACAGAATCATAGGGGGTTGAAACTCAAATCTAAACATACAATCTCCATACCTAAGAAAGAATATGACAAAGCCAAATGTTATGAAAAAAGACAAGTAAATAATATCCAATTTGGTGGCCCCACTTACTGCACTATTGTTGATAACGGCGCCCAACAAAGCCTTGTAGGCAATCAGGATTGGAAAATTTCCAAACAGTACAATGACCAGGTCGCTGTCAGTGGTGCTTTCGGCAGTACAGTTGATGCCGAAAATATTGTTGAGGCCTACACCATGTTGGTTGATGAAGCTGGCTGTGGACTAGCTATTTTGTGGCTGAATCAGTGCTAACATTGCCCTGATAGTTTGCAAACTGTGTTAGCAGAGGACCAGTTACAGTGTAATGGGGTTGAAGTGCACAGTGGTGCAAAGGTCTTTAATGGCCTGCAATGTATTTATGCACAGCACCCTACAAAAAGGGGTTGTTTTACAGTCAAACTCGGATGGGACAAAGCTTCTAAGTTTATCTTAACCCAAAAACCTAAAAAAGGTGAATACAAAGCACTCCCTCATGTCCACCTTACTGGAAACCTTGCCTATTTGTCTGGGGATACTTGCATGGAGTTGACATCTTGGCATTTTGTTACTGCCAGAAACTGTTCGAGATGACTTGCCCTCAGGGGCAGAAGTTCCAGTGGAAACCTCATGTCTTGGCTGAGTGGCATGCACAGCTCAATTTAGTTGACCCCACCTGTGTCAAAAAGACATTTGCTGAAACTACTCAGTTGTACCCTTCGATTCTACAAGAGAATTCCTTGCTTCCTTGACAACCCACTAAGGAAAGGCTTCCGGGTTTGGGAGGATTGGGAGCACCATATGGGCAAATCCGCCAGAATGGGAAAACTTTTTCCATGGAAATTATTTACTACAAATATAGAGGTAAAGTGCAATATCTGTTAGTTTTCTCTGGGGTTATCTCCCAATTCTTGGCGGTGTACAATCTGGGTTTCAGCAAGACCTCTGCATCAACAAGCCTTATCCGTCAGCAATTTATTGCGGACCATGGAATTCTGGAGTGCATCATCACTGATGAGGATCAGTCGGAGATTCAGAGTAAGCAATGGATGGATCTGTGTGCAAAGTTCATTATTCAAACTTGAACTTCTGAACCTTATTGTCAGAACCAGAATCTGGTGGAACAATTCATACAAACTGCTGCACGTGCTGTATCTTGTATTAAGCAGGAAACAGGAGTAGGTCATGCATACAAGTTTGAATTGTGGTCTTATGTCTCTGATGTTGAGAATCACCTTGCAAAACGTTGCTTAAAATGGTAAACACCCTTGGAGTGCTTCATAGAGGAAACCCCTGACCTCAGTGTCTTCCATGACCACTGGTATGCTCCAGTGTGGTACAAGGAGATAACTGCAGCCACAGGTCAAGTGAAATTATTCCTGGGGCGATACATGGGCCTTGCCTGGAATGTGGGAGATACTTTGTGCTCAAAGATTCTGACATGTCCGGATAAGGGGCAACCTCAAATAATCCATTGCAGCATTTACTTTGCTCGAACTCCTGGGGAAACTGCGCTGCCTCATCTCCTAGAATATCCAAAGGATAAACTGTGGCCAAAACTTGATGTTGACCCAATGGAGCCTTGGGCCCCAACCCTTGGTTCTGATCCCAACAACAGTCAAGGGGCGGAAATAGTGCATTCAGAGGATAGGGGACATAACAATCCTCCAAAGGCAAAAAGTTGAAGTTAACTGTTGACAGAACTGAACCAACGGCAAAATTGACTGTAGACCATGAGGTGATTGCAAACCTGGGACAAAGCGGCAGAGGAAATGATGGGAAAATATATACAGGCAAAGGTCAGGATTGAATTTGACTCATGGGACACAGCGGAATACTTAGATGATGAATCATCATCTGCTGGTAGCAATTCAAGCAGTGATTCAGAAAACTCCTTGGATGGAAAATCAACAGACAGTGACTCTTCTGATGATGACTCTGTAGCCTCAAACGATGTAGAGCTTGACCCACCTGAAAGTAGTCAGATTAGTAACGGAACAAGTAAGGAAGTTTCTGACAAAAGATGGACTACCATGCATAAGGAAGATGTGCAGAGTATGTTAAATGAAACTGCCGGTTTCAAGAACCATTATGAGATCTTGAAGCACTTTTGGAGTGGGCAGGGTGAACTCAAAGTCCAAGTATATGATCACTACAACGGCATTGAAATCACTTGCTCTGCAGAGAATTTGCAGCTTGACTCTCCGCACAACCTTGCAACCTATATCAAAAATAAGAGGTGGTGGTCAACTCCAAATGGCAAGACTTGGGCAAAGTGGGCCGACAAATACTTTACTCAGGTCAGACAGGTGTTTCCTAGATTGGAGAAGGTTTTTGGTATTACCTCCTTTGATTCCATTCAGCAAGCTGGACGGCTCCTACCCAAACAGCCTGCCCTAGCTAAGCAATATCCATATGTCAGGATGCAACGTGTTGCTAAGAAGCCATTGGAGCAAAATAGAAGGAATAATTCTGCCATGGGTGGTGTCAAGTATGGTGTAAAAATTCCCAAAAATGTGAAGGAAGCTTTGATGATTGATACATTCAATAAGGATGACTTGTGGACAGAAGCTATTATTATGGAGATCAGCGCACTTATGGGGAGACAGACGTTTGAGTATCTGTCTGGTACTTGGAAAAGGCGCCAGCAAGAAGGGTACAAGTTCGCGCTGCTATGCATGATATTTGATATTAAGCAAGACAGACGCCGGAAGGTGCTATTGGCAGACATGTTCTAGATTCCAAGAATATGGATACTTATGCCAGTGTGATGAATGCAATATTGGCCAGGCTCCTCATGGTGATTGCCTCTAACAATAACTATGAGGTGATGGTAGGTGACATCAAGAATGACTACTTGCATGCGGACTGTGATATTAAGGTCTGCACTAGGGTTGGTCGGGAATTTGTGGAAGTGGGCTATAAAGAGCTTCTGGAAGGCAGCTTGGCAAGGGTTGTTAGAGCATTGTATGGATTGCCCACAAGTGGGCCGAATTGGCGTTACTTCTTGGCTAACACGTTACATGGTATGGGTTTCACCCCAACTAGATATGACAATGATATCTGGATGAGGGCGCAGAGGGATAAAGATGGGATGTTGATTGGTTACGATTACATGGGTTGCCACACTGATGACCTAATGATAGTTGCTGAGGATGCCCAATCAATCATGGATCAACTAACTGCTGTTTATGAAGTTGCAAAACTGGGTTGTAACTACTCAAAAGAGACTGTGGAGGATAAGGATTATTGGTTTGTGAGCTCCAAAACTCACACAAAGGAGGCAATTGTAAAGGCAAGGGAGATCCTAGATAAACTCTCTGCAGGTTTCAGAAAGGGGTGGAAAATAAGTTATTACTCCAGGAAGTCTGAGAAAACACCAATCCCAGAGTCCCTACATCCTGAATTGGATGAATCCGAGTTGTTGGATGAAGAACATCATGATGCATATCAGCGTTTGATTAGTATTCTTTAATGGTTATGCAGTATTGGCCAAGCTGACATTCAGTTTGCTGTTTGTAGCTTTAACAGGTTCAACGCAGCTCTGCGCAAGAATCAGTTGAAGGCTGTAGTGCGGATTTTTAGCTATCTCCAAGAATTCCCGTTTCATAAAATAAAGATGGATCATCAAGCTTTGATTTATTCAAGGACTTGGAAGAGCCAAATGATGAGTTCAAGAGATTATATCCTGATGCATTTGAAGAATTGGACCCCAAGCAACCGGAACCTTATGGGAACCCATTGCTTACTGGTGTGTTCTTTGATTCAGACCATGCACACAACAAGGTAACCAATCGGTCATGCACTGGTCTGGTAATCTATGTGGGTAGCGCACCTGTCAGTGGTCTAGCAAGAGACAAAGTTCCATTGCTAGCAGAAGTTATGCAGCAGAGTTCCTAGCAGGCCGGCAGGCCTGTGAGGAGGCAATTGCCATCCATTACATGCTCCGCAGCCTCGGCTGCTGCATTAAGGGGCGCATGGTGCTTTATGGTGACAATCAGGGTATGCTCACTAGCAGTACAAAAATTGATGCTGAGTGTAAGAAGAAGCATGTGCAGATATCTTATAACATCATGTGTGAATGTGTAGCTGCTGGGGTCACAAATCTGGTCAAGATTGACACTAAGTGTAATCTTGCGGACTTCTTGACTAAAGGCCTGGGCTGGGAATCACACCATTTTCACACCAGAACATTCTTTGGGAGGTGGAGCCCACTGGAGGAGGTGGATATGAAGCAGGTCAAGCTGTGAGTGATCTGTTAAATATTTGATCAGAATTACGGCCTAGTTGGTATCCTGCATGCCAAGGCGGCAAGTAGCCCACTACCTTTTATCTCACACTTAGCCGCAGGATAAGGGGCAGTCAACATGCAGCAGTATGGGTTTCTGTAGGTTTACTGTAGCACATGGTAACATCTAGTGAAAGTAGATGTTCTTCCAGTTATTGTTTTTGTGTCACGCCTAAAGATAACATAAAAACATGTACCACACCACTTGGTGTACGCAGTGAACAGGGAGACAGCGGGTAAGAGCTGTCCTAGGGTCAGAACCAATGATAGAGGAGCTTAGCCTGAACCAAAACAGGCAACAACGGAGCATGTTGGAAAACTGGTCCAGGCAGTTACCTTAGGGAACAGTGTAGGTCTGTTTACCTGTGCAAAATACTAGGTGTCCATTCACCCTGGCCAAAAGGCTAGATCCGGGTCAAACCTGATTGGTATGTAAGCCGAACCAGCGGTTGAGTCCACAGCCCGGTCCGGAGTGGTTGGATGGCATGCAAGTGTCGTCCTTCCATTCCGGACATTTCCTTTGGTTCAGTATAGGTTATGAGCCCTGGCTCCGGGCCAGTCCCTGTGAGTGCTGGCTACTGGTGAGGAAGACTTGGCTGGAACATTGCAGCCTGTGAGGCATTCTGGTGCAGAGCTATGGCGGCTATTGGGCCATCATGAGCACATAGATCATGTGCTAGAAAGACTGATGAAACTGATGTCTGATATATTCCACCTGCATATTACAAAAGTTATTTAAAATTGTTTAATGATGCAAAAGAGAAATCAGGCACACGGAAGCGGGCTGAAGATGAAAGTATTCTTACCATTAATGACATGCAATCCAACACAATTTCATCCCTCCAGTAATCAAAAATGACATCCACGCAAATGACAATTCAAACTGGAATATAGCACACAGCCCAAAGTGACATACGACACTCAAATAATGCAATGTTGTAGATGGCAATTGCAGATTTTTTCATTGCAAAAATATTCCAGACAGGGTGCTGGAATCAACTTGGTTTAGACAGCTGTTGGGAAAAGCAAAACATGTGGGGAGTGATTGTAAGATTCCCAACAGGAAAAAATTGGTGGTAAGCAACTTATTATTTGTTGAATTTTTTCTGATTGATCTAACTTATTGCCAGGTGAACTGCTTGAGATTAACTTTCAGTCTGTCTATGAAACAAACAAAACTGCAATCCTCACCAAGGAGGATTTGTTTGGGCTTCGTTGGCTTGGTGATGGTGCAACCATTGAGAAGATGCTGTTGATAAACATGTTGACAATGTGTGGTGACAAGCCCCCAGCTGTTTTATCCATCTGTGACTGTACTGGACACATGGAAGATGGTGGGGGGAAAGATGCAGAGTACATTTTGGAATTTGATCCATCAAAACTTTACACTGATTCATTTTTCCTTGATGAAGCTGCAAATGTGCAGAAAGCAGGCCAGATTTTGTGCACCCACTTTCCCAGGACAATGTGTTTCCATTGGGGGGAGCATGTTCTGTCACTTTTCTACAGTGATCTGTCAAGGCTAGGATCAATAAAGGTAAGGATTCTTTGTTAAATTATTCTATATTGACACTAAAACTAAAAATCTGTTTCACCGTTTAGTTTTGAAATCATGCAGAATCTACAACATCTTTGGTAGTGGAGCTAATCACTGTATTCATGTTCAATTCATGGTACATGTAAGTACGTATAATAAAGGTTGCAAGATTGGTCTTTTACTCAGAGCTGGTACTTGATTTGCAACTTGGTTTTATGCAATGCCTCGCCTGTTGAGATTGAAGAAGGCGTTGAAAGCTACTATACACAGTGCTGCATTTGAATCTGTTGCCAAGAATGCTCATGTTGTTTTGGCTGTTGAAGGCATTGAAGATGAAGTCTTCTGAAAGGGAATATTTTGTTTGTTGAGGGCAGTGTTTCCAATATTGAAAGCATTGAGATACTGTGACTCCAATATTCCAACCATGGATAAGATACTTTTTCTTGTCATGAGAGCGGACAAAGAAATTGACAACTCAGTCTCTATGCTAAATGATGAGGACTTGTTTGGTTCCCCTGGACTCTCGTTCTTACTGGATGTGAAGAGGAATTGGATGAGGTGTTTGGAGAAAGAAGTGATAGAAGTTATAGGTAAGCATCTTGGATGACTTTTGATAATATAATGCTCTGATGGCTAATTTTCTACTTATCTCAGTGACAGTGATTCTGACAAAGAGGAACTGAGCTTGAGTGTGATGATAAAACATCTTGGATGAAAAGGAAGAAGTTTCTTGAGCATGATTTTTCTGTGATAGGTTGGGCATTGTCTATTATGCAAAGATGTCAGACTACACCTTATGGAGACAGGGGAATGGCTATTGAAAGGGTAATAATGAAACTTCATGAAGCACCCAATCCTAACTCCACAGTTGCCAATGGAGAGATTGATATGATAATTGATATCTATTGGAATGAATAGACAATTATCAGAATAAAACTGGATACTTTGGTCAGCACCCAGGAAGGTTTTTACTCCCAGATGCACTCAACAGTAACTTGTATTTGTGGCATGAACTTTACTCCTTGCCTTACACCCACATTCTTGGATTTGTTGCATGTTGTGTACCTTCAAAAGGACTTGGAATAGGGTCTGCAGAAAGGTCATGGGCCAATGTGAAGCAACTCAAAGATGGCTCTGTTCACATAATCAAAATTGAGAGGGTCAAGTGCCATCCAAAATGCTACTAATTCAGATAATACAGATTTTTTTGGTGATGATGACATTAAGTGAGCATATATAGTCTCATATGCATTCACTGCTTCAATTTAAGATCTCAATTATATTTTATGTTCTTGTAGGTTTGATTTAGAACTTGAGAATTGGGGTGTTGACGTAAATGCATTAAAATAGCCAGCTATTGTACAAACATTTGTTGGATGGACTGAAGATTGGGACAAGGAGAAGTGGCAGAAAGATGATGCAGTGCATAAAGTCCTTTATACAAACAAGTACAATGATTTACGTTTTGTTTTGCCTGATACTGGTCATATGTATTATATTTGTGACGAGGATATTGTTTTTGGAAGACGCTACAGATGGGTCATTTACTTGCAGTGTGATGTCCCAGGTGTAGAAGAAGACAAAGTAACAGTTTTTCTTACAGTGACCTTGATCAACAAGACACCTCAAGCAGATGGAGTAAAAGTTTTGCATCCTAAACAAGGTAGTGATGATGATAAAGTGTGGGACTCTGAAGATGAGACAGACAAGTAATTCTATGTTTTTATGCATTATTAGCTTTTCACATAAAAATAATAATAAAAATTTAAGGTTTAAACTATCTATCTTCAAATATTATTTATGGTCTATGTACTTTCTTTTTGAATATCTTATTTAATAGATTAATTTGATTTGATAATGTATTATTTTTTGGTGTCTTTTTCTGATTTCAGATGTCTGGACTCCACTACTAGAGCAACACAAAAAGTCAATCATGTCTTAGCAAAAAAAACATGTCTGGACATGTCCAAAGTCAATGTCCGTGTCTGCAAATTTTCAGCAGTCTGGACTTTGGACTTTCCCAACTAAGGTATGCACACAGTTGTGGAGGATGGTTGGAAAGATTTGACTGCAATGACTGTGGTTCTTTTGCACCATATTGCATCCAAACTTAAAAATTTGCTGCTACTTTGAATAGCTTCCAAGAGATTGGGACCAGATACTTCAGGTGTGCAAATGGTGAAATGTGCATGTTAATTGGGCCTCCTCCTCTTAACTAACTTTTATATCCTTTGGCGCAAAATGATGACTGCTTTCTCCTCTTCTTTCTTGCTGGATGATAAGAAAAGTAACCTGAGACATATATTGGGCGTTTTCTGACAGTAGGAGGTGGAAACTGAGGTGGAGATAGGAGCTGAATAGTCTTGTAGGCATGCCTTGTCCACCAGGTTGTGGCAGTGAAGTGAAGATAAAGGAAGATACAAGGCATGAGGCATAGCATGAAGCTGAGTGCTGAATTCTGAGAGCTTGGTCTGGCAATGGCATCACAAATGATCCAAGTAGTCATGAACATCCACCCCGGCATGCACCATCACAAGTTCGTGGAGTGAGCCGTCAATTGATCCATGATTTCAGCTGCATGAGCAACCTGAGTCCTAGCAGGTGGTGGTGTGGCAGACCTGGGCACGTTGTAGTCAGGATGAGTGGATTTTGCCCTGCAGTTGGCTGGCTTATGCATTATCCAGGCATCATATTGAGGACACCAATGGTAGGTGGTCTTGTTGTGCTTCTTAGTGTGCTTCTCTTCTGCCTTGGGGGGGCATTATCTTCCATTTTTCATCCCTTTTCTGGAATTCCTTGTTGGTCTCCTTCTTCTTCTTCTTCTTCTTCTCCTTCTTCTCCTTCTTCTTCTTCTTTTCATCTGCTTCCTTCTTTGGATTGCTCTTCTTCAGCTTTGCAATCAGGTCTTTGGACAACTTGAGGTCTCCCTTGAGGGTCTCTATCTGTGATATCAATGCAACAATCTTCTGCTCATTTGGAGATTTGGCTCCCCAGCAACCTTGAGCAATGAGGACATTGTACTTGTTGGTTGCCATTGCAATGAGCTCTTCATAAGTGAGTGCACCAGCGCCATTCTTGTCCTCAAAGTACTCCTTCTCCTTCTGTGTAATATACCTCACAAAATCGCTGTCCTGCACTGCCTTGTAAGCCTTAAATAGCAGGTGAAATGGGCTATCAACTGCCTCTCCGCGCCCAAGAAGCTGGTTGTAGTTTGTGCTGAAGTAGAAATGGAATTCTAAGATGTTGCTGTTGAGTTGCACCGTCTTTGCATCAAGATTGTAGAGGTTATCACGGAGCACAGCAGAGGTAGCTTTGCTGTCAATGGTTGCCAGGTGCATGATGGTCTTGTAAAGGAGTTGAGTTTGGTAGGTGTCATCTTGATCCATGTACTCATGCTGATGGGGAAGGATCCTGAGGTAGTCTTCATCAGTGAGGTAGTCCTTGAGGCACTTGTAGAAAGCCATGTTGTTTTGAGTGTATCTACTGTTGGCCTTGGCTCCTCCTGCCTTGCAGGTCATCACCTTGGTGCAAATGGAATCAACTGGAAACTGATCATCCTCGGTGAGAGGTCCTTTGGATTTGCTGGAGTTCCTGCAGCTGCCACGTTATACTTGATAGTCTGGTAGGATCCTGCATCCCAAC
>JACCDI010539430.1_pt1 | contig 18307 bp, 14 predicted proteins | sample 7442791 | NCBI WGS metagenome assembly JACCDI01 (sample SAMN15323434, study PRJNA562643) | freshwater metagenome | isolation source: river surface water | place: USA:Blue River Watershed | collected 2017-08-15
GGTTAGATTGCTTTCTTCGAACCGAGCAAGAAACTTTTTTTCCTGTAGTTGCCAGTCCATAGGGAACGGCTCCAGTAGGTCCTTCATGGTCAGCCAAGCAGGGTGCGATCCCTCAAGGATCGCCTGAACCACTGTGGGCGACAAGTAAGCCAGCCGCAGGATCCGGCTCACATAGGACGGGTTGATTTTTTCTGCTGCAGCCAAGTCCTCGATGGTGGCGTAGGCCCCATCGTAAAGCAGGCGCTGCCACCTGAACCCGCGGGCAATCACCTTGATCATGGTGTTGTCGATCGTGGCCTCGCGGCGCACCACACCTCGCGATCCATCCGGCAGGACGATGACCGTCTTACCGCCCCGCGGCCGAAAGGTCATCGGTATATGGGTTGTTTCAGGCATTTGGTCGGTTTGACTCATGCAGCCTCCTTGTAGGCCTGTTGCATGACCGAGTCGCGCAGCAGTTTGGTCATGCCTGTGGACTTCCACTTGATGCTGATCCCGTCCTTTCGCACCGTGATCTGCTCGATCAGCGCTTTAGCGATGCATGCCTGCTCAGCCGGAAACAAGTTATCCCAAACCTGATCAATGGACTGCAGTGTCTGGATGGCATCGCCCTCTTCATTCCAAAACGGTCCCTCGGATTGATCTGACCCGGGAAAATTTAAACACCGACGTTTCGCACCTTTTAATAAATTAACGAATTTCTCGTTTGGCTGCCCATTGTTCATGTCTCTGACCTCCATTGATTTGCTGTTAATTTAGGCTAGGTTGATAATCGATACGAACATTGTGCGTAAAACCTTTCGAAATGATTGCCCAACTCCCAAACTCATCAAATCTGCCAGATTAGCAATGGGCTACACACAGAAAGAGGCTGCAGCGCTTGTACATGTAAGTCTTCGGGCATGGCAGCAGTGGGAAGCTGGCGACAGAAAGATGCCGCCAGCGGCTTGGGAGCTTTGTGTAATCAAATGTGAAATGCATCCTCTTTACAAGTACAGATAATGCAACCGTCCAATTCAAGTTGCGTCATCAATTTAACCTGCTGCATTTAATGGTAATCACGTTCCACGCATGAACTTTATGGTTGAAATCTTCCACACATAAATTAAATAGGCGGGATGTTGGTCAGACATCGGGGCCTTAAAAATTGACTGTGTTGTGAGAGCAACGGACAAGGCTGGGCTGGGGGTGGGGAGGGGATGTGGTCCTGTAGGGGGGCTACTATCATTCCGAGACTACTATCACGGTGTTGGTGTATCTACTACTGTCACTAAAATATTTGGTCAGGCTACTATCACTCAACTAGCTTTGAGTGCGGTAGAAACTGTCTACTATCATCAAGTATCTCTTTAAACTTTGTTAGGAGCTTTTCGAGTGTTGGCTTTCGAGTTGATTTGAATTGCCTACACAGCGCCTACATGGATGCATTCGCAGCAAAAGAAAAAGGCTTTGCATTTCTGCAAAGCCTTGTATCTATTGGCTCCTCGACCTGGGCTCGAACCAGGGACCTACGGATTAACAGTCCGGCGCTCTACCGACTGAGCTATCGAGGAATATTCGGTTTGTTAGCTTAAAAGTACACAAAAATTCAGAGTCTTTAGGACTAAGAGCGTCTGTGGCGTTTCGCTAAGCCTCGCATTGTAGCAAAAAAAAAGCAGTTTTTCGAGGGGCGACAGTTTTTTTGGCATGAGCTCGTTTGGGCATTGAATAATCATCTGGCCAAATGCAATAAGACGAAACAAAGCGTCCAGAAACTAGACACTTGTGTTGCTCTGGACAGGTAAGGGGTGTCCAGAGTCTGGACGGTAGCGATACTCTGGACGGTTGATAGCGTCAAGAATCTTGACTATAGAGCTGCAAATGGATTACGGAGTCAAGAACATATAGATCAATAGCAATATACCCAATGCTACGTCCAAGAAGCCTTAAACAGAACGATCTACCAAATTTCCAGTGCTGCCTAGCAAATCACTTGCATTCTGAAGAATCTGGCTAAGCTCATTTTTAGTCATGCCATCTTTGGAAGAGTCATCTGAATTTGTAGTTAATGATGCAATGAGCGACGTCAAATATTCGCCCACATCAATTTTAGTTGAATTTTTATCAACCATCGACGGAGGAGGCGGTTGATTACCTGCCTGGGGTCCTCCTGGAGGCATTGCCGAACCAAATGCAAGTTGCCCAACCTGCCTTGCATCGAATCCAGAAGCTGCCATCGCAGTTTCCAAGTCTTTGCCTGGCTGAACACCTAACTTTTTGAATTCTGAAGTGATCTGTTTGGCATCATTGGCTGTCAGATTTTCTGCGTCAAAATTTTTTAATACGGATTGGATGCCATTTTTTTGATCTGTTGTAAGACCTGTAGCCGATCGCGAATAAGCAGCACTCATTGCAACATTAGTTTGAATTCCACCAATAGCAGACATAAATTTCTCCAGTTAAGTGATTGATGAAATTAACAAGCAAAAAACATGTCAAGTTTGTCTTTGATGCTCAATATTTTTATCAATTTTTGTTAAGAAAGATTAAAAAATTTTTCAACAAAAAATTTTTCTAAGATTAATTATTCTTAGCATCAATCAAAACAAATAATTGGAATAAAAAGAACACATGAAAACTTCTTAACCGGCAAAAAACTACCGCTCAATTGGCAAATGACATTGATAGCGGAAGTTAATTGCCGTTGATGACATATCACCACTTTTTTTGCTCATTAACTTTCAAGCGCGCCCAATACACGCTGCTTTAGGAATCGGCAGAAGTGTTGAGAACTCCAGATGAAAAAATGTTAAAAAAGATAAATGCTATGGGTATATCACTGGCTTTTATGCAATCAAGAATTGAAATCCTTGTTTGTGGATGGTCTGAATGACAGCCATACCGTCGGCATTGGGGCCCATTTTTAAACGCAACCGATGAATGTGAACATCAATGCTTCGGTCAAACTTTTGGAGAGGTTTATGCAAAGCCTCTAATGACAATTGCGATTTGCTAACTGTTTTGCCACTGTGTTGAGTCAAAACAAAAAGCAAGTTAAATTCTGTCGCTGTAAGCTTTAAAGATTTCCCACGCCACACAGCGCTGCGATTGCGAGAATTGATACAGAGATCACCAACCTCATAAATTTGAATATGATTGGAATATGAATCTATGTCAGTGACCTGTGGAGAAGAAGCGTTCAATGAATTTGTCATGACATGACTTCAGAAAATTACTGCGTTTGCGTAACTCGCACTTTCGTCAAAAATTCAAGCAACTTATCACGCCAAACTTTGTAGCCTTGATCGTTGGGATGTAGACCATCAGCAAAATATGGCGCAATTTGACGGCCATCAGCATCAATGTAATAAGGGTATAGATTTAAAAATACTACAAACTTAGAAAATTCAGGAGTTGCAACCAACGCTTGCAGACGCTGATTCACAATTAACACGAGTTCTTTGTTTTTCGAAGTGTCGTTGGTTGGTAATAAAGATTGCAAAACGATGCGAGATTTAGGCTTCAGGTCGCGCAATGCTCGCAAATTTGCCAGAATGCCTTGGTAAACGCTCTCAGCCACAGGCGACTCTACAGCCCAACTGTTGTTGATGCCAAGCATCAAAATTATAAATTCGGGGTTAAGTTCATTCGAATCTAACTGGCCCAATCCGCCTTGTGATTTTGGCAAGATGCGATACAAAACATGCTCGAGTCGATCGCCTGAAATGCCCATGTTGAACGAAAAATTTTTGTCACCTTTGACATTAAAGCTTTCGTTCCAAATCTTTCGGCCGTACTTTTGTCCGCTGACCCACGGATTGTCGTCAAACAGCCAAAAGTCAGTAATTGAATCGCCTATGAACAACAGTTTCACTTCGTTCAAGTCATTTGAATTTTGAAGAAATTGATTGATTTCTTGTTGTCTCTTTTGAAAATGCTCAACGCGTGCCGTTGGTTTCGTGGATCGGAAAGTATCGTCTGCATACGAGTGCTGCGATACAAAAAGATTCAATAATGCAATAGTCAGTGCAAAAAATAAATTTTGACTTTTCGATGCGCCTGTAGATTGAATAAGGTGGGACATAAATTTGATGTGAAATTTTGAAAAGCACGAAAAATAGAACGCAAAGAGGCTACTTTTTTTCATTATCAAGTTCAATTGTGTGCAAATTGTGAATTGAATGACCAGTATCGCATCCATGATGAAACTTCACATTCCAAACACAATCTTCGTGTTAAATAGGCAAGATGAGAATTCGCCTAGTACACAAACAAGCGCTGTTGTTAGTCTCCAGTGTGTTGCTCACAGTGGTTGCCATGGGTTCTCTTACGGCTTGGAATTTGCGAGATGGTTTTTCAGAATATCTGGCAGGAAGAGATATAGAGAGACTCGAGCAATTTGCCGATTTAGTTGCCATGACTGCAGAGAAATATGGCGGTGTCGAAAAAATGGAAGCCAGCGGTACCAATTTGCATGATTTGCTTCATGAATTCGCAAAAATACACGGTGCATCTCCTATTAGAGCCCTGAAAGATGTTCTGCCAGGAAAACAACTCAATGCTGCCTTGGGTTTTAAACCACCTCCCAGACCGATTGACAGTATTGATGCATTCAAAGATCGGATTGCTGTCTACCACGCTGACGGACATCCCATACTTGGAACACCTGCACTTAGTCAATCCGCTCAAACAATAGACAGACCCGTCACTCTTGGTAATTCAGTTGTTGCATTTGTCCGAATGGCCAAACTAAAGCCGGTTCCAAACGAAGTTGAATACAGATTTCTTGCGATGCAATACAAAAGCACCTTAGCAGTTTCTTTTCTTCTGCTGGTGACGGCACTGATGCTTGCCCTTTGGATTTCGAAGCAATGGGTTAAGCCGTTGATAGAAATACAAGGCGCAAGTGAGCTGATAGCAAAAGGAAAATTGCAGACACGCTTAAAGACAAATCGGACCGATGAAATAGGTGATGCGATGGCCAACATTAACGCAATGGCCAGCAGCTTAGAAATACTTGAAAAAACAAAACGTCAATGGCTTGCTGATATTTCGCATGAATTGCGTACGCCACTCACAATCTTGCGTGGTGAAATTGATGGTTTGATAGAGGGTGTTATTGATTATTCACCAACGTCTATGAATTCATTGCGTGAGGAAGTATTGAAGTTAAATTCTCTGGTAAATGATCTACACCTTTTGGCGCTTTCAGACCTTCAAGTTTTGCCTTGTTATTTTGAAGAATTAAATTTAAAAAAATTAATCTCACAAATAGTTGACAGATTTCAACGTCAGGCTGCTACCAAAGATATTCATTTAAATGTGCAATTCATTGAGATTGAGGAATTGCAAGTTCGTTGGGATAGCAGAAGAATTGATCAACTTGTTGGCAACTTGATTGACAATAGTCTTCGCCACACAGACTCACCAGGTAAGGTCTTTGTCACGGTTCAATTGAAAAACCCTTTTGCTGTGTCAATTGACATCAATGATACGGCCCCTGGCGTATCTGAAAATGACTTGAAGCACCTTTTTGATCCACTTTTCCGTGCAGACACTTCACGTTCGAAGTGGACTGGTGGCAGTGGATTGGGGTTATCAATTTGTCAGCAAATTACAAATTCGCATCATGGGTTATTGAAGGCAAGTCATTCTGAATTAGGTGGTATCTCTATGCACCTTGAATTGCCAATTGATGGAGATGCTACAACATGAATATCAATGCATCTCACACAATTTTAGTTGTAGAAGATGATCAAAAAATTTCGGATCTACTGATTAATTATTTAAAGGCCAATCAATACCGCGGCATTGCTGCCTACGACGGACGCACTGCATTGCAATTTGCAAAGGATGAAACATTTGATGCCATCATTTTGGACTGGATGCTTCCCGAATTAAATGGCATTCAGCTATGTCAAGAAATACGCACTTTCAGTGACGTTCCTATTCTAATGCTGACTGCGAAAGTCGAAGAAGTTGATCGACTGTTGGGATTAGATACGGGCGCAGACGACTATGTCTGCAAACCTTTCGCGCCCCGTGAAGTGATCGCAAGAATCCGAGCCTTACTTCGCCGCTCAGAGGGGAAGCTTATAGCAAACGCTAATCCATGGTTTGTAGACGAAAACGCTTTCAGAATCCGTTTGAAAGGTGAATGGCTTCCACTGACGCGCGTTGAATTCTTGATACTTAGATTGCTGTTGAGTCGCTCTGGTCGCGTTTTTTCAAGAGATCACCTTTTGAACACCATTCACGCTACTCAAAAAGATATCAGTGACAGAGCCATTGATACCCATGTCAAAAATTTGCGCAAAAAAATTCAAAAAATTGATCCTAACTTTGATGGCATCGTTTCTGTGTATGGCGTGGGATACCGATTTGATTTGCCCTAAGAGTGTGTCAAATTTCAAGTAAATCTCAAAAAAAATTTTCAAATAAAGTAGTTAAAAATATGAAATTAATTTTGAATTTGATTGCATGCCTGTCTGTTTCTGTCTTGATCTCAGCATGTGGCGGGCAAATCGATAATCCTTCGAAATCCAATGTTCTGTCTGCTAATTCACAAAATGGTAGTGAAGGTTTGGCAGAGTTAGGGAAAATAATATTCAATGACATCAACCTTTCAGAACCACGTGGTACCGCTTGCGCTAACTGTCATCAAGATAAGTTGGGTTTTGCAGGAAACAATGGCGGAAAAAATGGAGTTGCTATCGGTAGCTTAGCCACTTCAGTCGGCTCGCGCAACGCAATGACCAACAGCTATTTAGGACTCATACCAAGTCGCCTTTCTTTTGTGACTGCCAACAATGAAACTGAAGCGGTTGGTGGATTTTTTTGGGATGGTCGTGCTGACACACCGGAATTGCAGGCACTAGGTCCTCTGCTCAATCCATTGGAGATGAACAATCAAAATTCTCAAAGTGTTGTTGCGAAAATTGCAAGCTCATCGTATTCAAATTTATTTCAACAGGTATTTGGCTCTCAGATTTTCAGTGATACGGATAAAGCTTTTAGTGCCATTGGGGTTGCTATTGCAGCGTTTGAATTAAGCAGATTGCAGCCCTATAACTCCAAATACGATGCAATGGTTCGCAAGGAGTTAAGTTTCAACCAAACAGAAACATTTGGCATGAACCTGTTCATGGACCCTCTAAAGGGAAACTGTGCTGCTTGTCACTTAATGAACCCAACAAGTGGTAACCCTAAAGACTCACCATTTTCTGAGTTTACTTACTACGCAAGCGGTATTCCGCGTAACACCGCCATTCCCAAAAATACAGACCCTACTTTCTATGATCTTGGTCTTTGTGGGCCGGACAGAGCATTGCCAACATTGCCTTTAGATGTTGCTCCCAATATCACAATTGAGAATTTTTGCGGAAAATTTCGAATGCCAAGCTTACGTAATGTTGCAGAGCGTCCTGCATACATGCACAACGGTATTTTCAAAGATTTAGAAACTGTTGTTCGTTTCTACAGCACACGAAATAGCAATCCGCATTTTTGGTATGGTCAATCAGTGAGCAATGATTTACCCTTGAAGTATTTGAAAAATATTGAAGTTGCAAAGGCTCCTTTCAATAGACCATCTGCGGCTGGTCCAGCATTGAGTGAGGATGAAATTAACGCAATCGTTGCTTTTTTGAAGACGCTGAGTGATCGCCAATGAAACTGGCAAATGATCGTTCAATGGAAATTCATATGAGTCAAGTATGAAATTGCTTGAGCTCTATCTGCTGCATCAAAAAACACTTGAAAAATACTTGCGTAGATTGATTGGCAATCGAGAAGATGCCGCAGACATTTCACAGGAGGCCTTCTTGCGTGCTTACGCGTCTGAGGTTGGTCAGGCTACGCCATTAAGTCAAGCATTAATTTACACTGTAGCTAAAAACTTAGCTTTGTCAGAGCTAAGGAAACGGACTTTTCGAGCAACTGATTCAATGGGTGATTTATCTCAATTTGAAATTTTTGATGCTGGAAATAGTCCAGAAGCGCTGATTCAGCAACAGCAAATGATTGCTGCAATTGAAATAGCGATGACACGAATGCCTCCAAAATGTTTAGAAGTTTTTCACCTTAGAAAAATTGAAGGAATTTCACATCAAGATATCGCCAAACAACTTTCAATATCTACTAAAACTGTAGAGCGGCATATTACGAGAGCATTGCAACTGTGTCAGGAAGCGTTGATTGAAAATACGACGCATAAAAATGGTCTTTCCAAAGTTGAATTTCCACAAAGGCATCAGCAATGAAAGAAAATGTTTTTTCATTTCCCATTGCCAACAGTTCTGCCAGCAAGGCACAAGAGTGGATTGTTCGAATTGATGCAGGTCCGTTAACATCGCAAGAGCGGAGTGACTTACAAGCTTGGTTAAGTGAAGACCCTCATCATGTCGAATTACTTGATACTTTGGCATTGATTTGGAGTGAGGCTGTTCGGGCCGAATTTCCTGCCCAATCATTTTTATCTTCAACTGCTCTTAATCCCCAAAAGAAGTTCATTTTTGGTCGCACATTCGAATTGGCTGACATCAGCCTAAGTTGGAAACTTTGGGTTGGTGTTTCTGCTTTCTTCGCTATGTGTTTTTTCTTTTTGCTATCAAATCAAACTTCTACATTGTCCGAGCATGTCCGACCTGTTCATTCAGAAATCATGACGTCAGTCGCCACTGAAATCGGTCAGAATCTGGAGCTGCCTCTAACTGACGGATCGCGTGTTCGACTCAATACTGCTTCAACTATTCGGGTTGAATTCACTAAGAAAAATCGCAGAATTTTGCTGGAAAGGGGTGAGGGTCTTTTTGATGTGGCAAAAGATGTCCACCGTCCATTCGAAGTTATTGCGGGTCAAACAACTGTACGTGCAGTCGGTACAAAATTCTCCGTCGTTCATTTTCCAGATGGAAGAACTGACGTTACCGTTTTCGAAGGCATTGTGGAAGTATTGACATCTCAATCTCATGTAACTTCACAGCCGCTTCGATTAGGCGTAGGTCAAACACTGACAGTTCAATCAGAACAAATTGCATTGCAACAATTGTCTATGGCTACTTTAGGAAATAAATTGGCCTGGACAGAGGATCGAATTATTTTTGACAACACCTCACTTTTAGAGGCTGTGACTCAAGTCAACCGATATTCTTCTGTTCCTTTCCGCATCACTGATCAAACCTTGTTGAATTTACATATATCAGGCGCATTTTCAACGCCTGATATTCAGGTTTTTATTCGAAGCTTGGAACAAGGTTTTGGCTTGCATGTAGAGAAAACAGCTGATGCCTATCTCATTCAAAAAGAGAATTTGAAGTAAGAAAAGTTGCAATGTAGAGCGAATCAAGGGTTTCTCCCATGGGGGATATGGGGTTGTCGCGCGTCTTACTCATGACTCTTCTGCGTTTGCAGCCCTCCATGCATCGTTCTACCTAGGACCACCAATGCTTTCTTCTAAATACTTTCTACGACCTGTATCTTTTGCCGCCACTCTGTTATGCGCCAGTCTTTCACTGACCCAAACTGCCATGGCCCAATCTGCGCCTCAAATCATAGCGATTGAGATTCCATCTCAATCAGCCGAACAGGCCCTGAAAAAGTTCGCTGAAGTTACCAAGTTTCAACTGATATTTGCGCCTGAGATCGTACGTGGTTTGGTCACCAAACCAGTTTCGGGAACAATGTCGCCTAGGGACGCATTGAATCGCATGCTTGAAGGCTCAATGGTCACGATTGTTGACACTGGCAATAATGCAGCTACGCTTCGCCTCAAAATTGCTGCGTCACAAGTGGGTGACAAAAATGACACCGACGTTGTGACCGTCACAGGAATTCGTAAGGGCGTTGAAGGTGCTATATCCGTTAAAAAAATATCCGATAACATCGTTGAAGCCATAGCTGCTGAGGACATTGGAAAATTACCAGATGTCAGCATTGCTGAATCCCTTGCACGACTGCCTGGATTGTCCGCACAAAGGGTTGCAGGCAGAGCGCAGACCATCAGCATCAGAGGTTTATCGCCTGACTTTTCAACAACTTTACTGAATGGCCGCGAACAAGTCAGTATTGGTGACAATCGCAGTGTCGAGTTTGATCAATATCCCTCCGAGCTCATGAGTGGTGTCACGATTTACAAAACCAGTGATGCTGGATTGGTGGGTCAAGGTTTATCGGGAACGATTGACATGCAAACAATTCGTCCACTGTCACTCAAAGAGCGAACTATTTCAGTCAATGCGCGCGGCGAAAATAATTCCTTGGGGACTATTGCTGACGCAAAATCCAGTGGCAAACGATTAAGTGCCAGCTATATTGATCAGTTTGCGGATGGGACTCTCGGTGTGGCTTTGGGTTATGCGCACTTGGACTCACCAATTTTGTCGCAGCAAAATGCAATGTATTTGCCTTGGTCAACTACAAGTCGACCAGGTGTTGCAACCGGTGTTACGTCCCCTAGTGGCATTGTTTCAACAGCACGTGGAGGAGCTAATTCGCGTGATGGTGTGATGGCCACATTGGAATGGCGGCCCAGCAGCACTTGGACAAGCGTTCTGGATGCCTATGCATCAAAGTTTGTTCAAACTCAGACTGACCATGTTTTGGAGTTACCTTTAACTGCGAGTGCTGCATATGCGCCGGCATTCAAATACCTTGCTACCAATGTGACTAGCGATAATGTACTGACTGGAGGGACTGTCTCAGGGACATCACCGCTTGTGAGGGGTATCTTTGCCAATCGCGAGGACACCATCAAGTCAGTAGGTTGGAACAATAAGTTCAAATTTGATGGGTGGTCCTTGCTTGCAGATTTAAATTTTTCTAGGGCACAACGTGACGAAAAGACACTCGAAAGCAATGCCATGCTTAGAGATGCTGCTGGAAAACTTTTGAGTGATACATTCAATGTGAATTGGGCTGCTGGTACGAACCCCATGATCAAACCTAGTTTGAATTATGCCGATCCAAGCAAGCTGTTCATCGGAACAACCCGATTTGGCGCTGGATATGGAACAGTCACTCATGTAGAAGATGAACTGCAAGGTTTTAAACTTGTTGCCAACACTTCGGTTCCTGATTCACTTGCAGGATTTTTTAGTGATGTAGACCTTGGTTTTAACTATTCTTCACGAACAAAGAACAAGTCACAGCCATCGGGATCAATTACTGCGCAGTCATCCATGACTGGTGGTACTTCATTGATTTCTAGCGATTTGCTAGGCAACGCCGTCGACATGAGTTTTTCAGGTTCTGGCTCAATTGCAAGCTGGAACGTGCCAAACACAACAGCGAAGTACATGAATTTTTCGCCCTCAACCAATGCTGGATCTTTTCAAGCAGGTTCAATTTGGGAGGTTAACGAGCAAATTACGGCTGCATTTGTCAAGGCAAACATTGACACTCAGTGGAACTCTGTACGAATTCGGGGCAACACCGGTGTTCAAGTTCAAACCACCGAACAATCTTCCAGTACACGTGTATGGGATTCAACTGCAGCCGCAGGAAAAAACTTTAAACCATTTTCGGATGGCGACAGTTATACAGATGTCTTGCCCAGTTTGAATGTTGTCATGGGCTTGCCAGATGATCAGATCTTAAGAATGGGTGTTGCAAAGCAAATTGCACGTCCACGAATTGATCAATTGGGTAGTGGCTCCACATTTGCATTGTCCCCATCAACTTTGATTCCCAGTGGCAGCGGAGGAAATGCCAAACTTTTACCATGGCGAGCAAATTCAATTGATGTGTCATTTGAAAAATATTTTGCCAAAAAAGCTTACATCTCAGCTGCAGCTTTTTACAAATCACTCACCAGCTATATTTACCAAATTACACAGACTGATCATGATTTTTCGAGTTTGATTGCAGGGACCAATGCATCTTCACCAATTGGAAACTACACATCCCCATTCAATGGTGAAGGTGGTAAATTGAGTGGTGTTGAGTTGACGGCTTCAATTCCGTTGAACATGGCTTCTGAAATACTGGATGGATTCGGCATCATTGCTAGCACGTCAGTCACAAACAGTTCCATCAAAATTCAAGATCCAAATAGCAGTATCGGCAGCAACTTGCCCTTGCCTGGCATGTCAAAAAATGTGTACAGTTTGACCGCTTATTATGAGAAAGAAGGGTTTTCCGCTCGTTTAAGCGAACGGAAACGGTCAGACTTTATCGGGGAAATTACGGGATTTGGTGCGGCTAGAACGCTTCGATATGTGAAGGGAGAAAGCGTTGTTGACATGCAAATTGGTTATAACTTCACTCAAGATCAACTCAAAGGTTTAGGTTTGATATTGCAGGTCAATAACTTGACAAATGCGGCCTATCAAACTTACTCTGGAACACCGGACAAAATTGTCGATTTTGCAAAATATGGTCGCACAGTGTTAATGGGTGCTAATTACAAATTCTGAAGTCATTAACTGATGCTTTAACCATCCCGATAGCCTCTTGGTACAGAGGCAGTTCGAGGATGGTTTTTGATTTGAATTCAATAAAAGAAAAAATATGCAAAGAAAGTGCTTCTTAAAATTATTGACTTGGTTTTTATTTTTCCTTTTTTCGAATCATTCATATGCCGAAGCATTGGGTACTCCGCGTTTGCCTTCTGTTTCAAAAGGCTACGTCGAACGAATTGAAAATTTTCAATCAAAATTTGTCCAATCACGCCATATAGATATTTGGCTGCCAAGTGATTACGCTTCAGAAAAAAAATATGCAGTCATCTACATGCTTGATGGACAAGGTCTATTTGATGCAAGCCAAGCTTGGAACAAGCAAGCTTGGAATGTCCATTTGGCAATTGATAAATTAACCAATGAGAAGAAACTTCAAGACACCATAGTTGTTGGCATTCCGAATGGCGGGAAATACAGATACAGCGAATACTTCCCTGAAAAATTTCTGTCATTTTTACCAAAAGAAAATAGAGATGAATACATACAGCGTGCACAACTGGGTAAGCCATTGGCAGATGCTTTTTTGAGATTTCTGGTTGAGGAGATCAAGCCTGTCATTGATAAAAAGTATGCAACGCAGGATGGCCCGGATGGGACTTACATCATGGGCTCTAGCATGGGAGGTCTCATCTCAATTTATGCACTGTGTGAATACCCTCATATTTTTGGTGGAGCCGCAGGTCTTTCAACCCATTGGGTTGGTAAACCAAGTTCTTGGGGTACGCCTCAGAAAATCAGAAACGCAAGCATTCCAATTGCTGCATTCAACTATTTAAAGCTTCATCTACCGACTGCAAATTCACGTCTGGTGTACATGGACCATGGCACACTTGGCATCGATTCAATTTATGGAAATTATCAATCTATCGTCGATGAGATTGGCAGTGAAATTGGATATGACAACGCTCATTGGAAAAGTCTTGTATTTCAGGGCGCGCGGCACAGCGAAGTCGATTGGTCGGCTCGATTAGAAGTGCCGCTATTATTTTTACTCGGCAAAAGTAAAGGGTGACGCATTTAGTTGATTTAATCTCTATCGATCACCACTTTGCCGTGGCGCAAATCAAGCGTCTAAGTCTATAGATTGAGTAGAAATTATGGCAATTTGCCCATATTTTCAACACATTTCTTTTCAATAATTGTGCACAAACATCAATGAAAGGATCACTGTGCACAAAAAGAACTCACTCAAGTTTGCTACGGTTATTTTGCTAACTATGACATTAACCGCTTGCGGTGGAAGCGATAGCACCAGCGTCATTAGTGCTGTGAGCAGCAATGTCAGCACTGTGGGTGTACTTTGCAACTACGCCACCAATTTTTTCAACAATTCACCATCCGTGAATGCGACTGCAACGGCCACCTGGTCATGTAGCAACACCTTGCGCTCAATCGTATCGAATGGACTCCCTGACCACGCAGTTGGCACTTTCCCAAATCCGGAGAATCCGAACACCATCACGGCTCAAAAAATTGCTGTATCGACTACTTTAACGCCAACAAAAACCAACGCAATTACCACATTTGGTCCTGGTACGACAAAGCCAGGCATTGCACTGAATGGTGTTGTTTTTGATCCTGGAACTGCAGGCACATGTAACAATTCTGGCAATTCCTGCAGCCCAGGTGGCGCCCCAGTCGGCTCCTGGACAATGGAGGCGCTTGGACAATCATCGTTCAAATTTGGTACTGACATGAATAATGCACACGTACAACCTGATGGGGTGTATCACTATCACGGTGTACCTGAGGGCATTGTTGCGAAATTCAATCTAGGTAAAAAAATGACGCTCATCGGTTGGGCAGCAGATGGTTTTCCAATATACGCACGTTATGGCTATAGCGCCGCCACCGATGCGAACTCAGCAATCAAAGTCATGACACCTAGTTTCAGACTCAAAGCTTCACCTGATGTCAACCGACCAGCAACCAACATTTTTCCTATGGGGGCATTCACACAGGACTATGAGTACGTGGCCGGCTTAGGAGATTTAGACGAGTGCAATGGTCGTTCAGGTGTAACCCCTGAATTTCCCAGTGGCATCTATCATTACTTTGCGACTGATACCTTCCCATACCTTCAGCGTTGCGTGAAGGGGGCAATTTCGTAACAGGTCGTCTTGTGCTAAAGATTGCAAACAAGCTTGCAAGAATACTGGTGCTTTTCTCAAGCCTGGTATTCTTGAATGCAGCAAAAGCACATTTTGTTGCAAATCAAAAAGGTACTTTGAATATTGCCCGCAATTCGGCATTTCTGGTTATCTCAATACCAATTTCGGCTTTTCAAGGGGTCGACGATGATCTAGATGGGCTACTGTCTAAGCCTGAACTGAAAGTGCATTTTGATGCGATTGAACAAAAGGTAAAAGAAGGTATTTTGCTATTTGCTTCAGGTGGTGCAATTCCGCTGAATTGGGTGATGATTGACATTGATCATTCGACAAGCACAGCTGCAGATTTGCCTGCAAGCCATTTGATCGTACTTGGAAGATACGAATCAAACCAAATTGGCAATGATGGAAGTGAGCACAATTCTTCATCGCTAAAAAATTTAGAAATGCACTTTACCTTGTACGGCCGAGGCGCAAATGAACAGGTTGAAGATTTGACAATTACGCGGCAACATGAAACTCAGTGGTTGCGATTCTCTTCAGAAAATTCTCGCCAATCGCTTCTGCCCAGTGTCGCTTTGATCTTTTATAGCTACATGAAAAACGGTGCAATACATGTACTGAAAGAACCAGACCATTTGCTATTCCTGCTGGTTGTATTGTCTGCTGGAGGGACTCTACTCAATCTGATCGGATTGCTAAGCAGCTTTACTTTGGGTCATGCCGCAACACTTTTTGCTAGTTTATGGGGTGGTGTATCAGTTTCTGATCAATTGATTGAACCAGGAATAGCAGCCACGATTTTCTGCATGGCTGCATTTGATGGATGGCATCACTGGCAACAAAAAGTTTCTCCCGCCTATATCAGGCTGTTTTTAGTATTTTGTTGTGCAATGGTTCATGGACTTGGATTTTCAAATTCTCTGGGTAACTTAACTCAGTGGCCTTTGGGAACCCTGCCTTTTTTAAGCGCCATTGTTGGATTCAATGTTGGCATTGAATGTGCACAAGTTGTAGTAGCCTTTATTGCGGGCTTGATGATGCTTACCCTGAAACACGCAGGTTTCAAAGTGCATCAGACACACAATTCAGCGTATGTCTCATCAGTTGTCATGGTGATTGGTTTTGTATGGTTCTTTGAACGAGTTTTCTACGCATCTTGACTTGCAGACTAAATTCGACTTAAACCTTAGTTTTGTGCTTTCGGGATTGAGAGTTCCGAAGCATGAACAAATAAAGTCCTTCCACCTTTTCTCTTGCCCAAGGTGTTTTCCTTAAAAACTTCAAGCTGGAATTGACGCTTGGGTCATGCGTAAAGCATCTGATGGGAATCTGATGCCCAAGCTCTTCCCAGCCAAAGTACGCTTCAAGTTCGCGAACAATTGCCTCTAATGTCACACCGTGCAGTGGATTTAGAGGCTGATCATTCATACCGTTTGAAGCGTTCATGCATTCATTTTCGCTCAAATCAGAAGAGCGTTCTAACCGTCAGGCGCAAGTTTCTGGGTGCACCCGCATACAGGTAGTAATGGCCAAACTGTTTAGGTGACTCTCGCCAGAAAGCCCGGTTTGTCGCATTCTCCAAAGCCAGTGTCCAATCAGTATCTTGACCCGCCACCTTGGTGCTGTAATGAGCCGCCAAATCAGCTGTGGTCCAAGCCGGTAAGGTCATGACGCCGCCTTCCATCAAGTCGCGCTGGCCTTCATGGCTCAAGCGGACGGAGGTACGAAGACCTGGTATGTGGGCCCAGCGGTATTCGGCGGCAGCACGCACCACCAAGGAGGGCACGTTCAAAGGACGCTGACCGTTTTGGCTGGGGTCGATTACTGCATCCGCACGTTTGGCATTCAGCCATGTAGCGGCGGTGTCCAATTTCCATTGGGTGCTGCGATAGCCCATGCCCAATTCCACGCCTTTGTGTGCGGCCACACCATCCAATTTGCGTGTGCAAGAGTTGGCTTCCTCGCAAAGGCCTTGATCGCCCCACACAGGTCTTGTGATGTCAAACAAAGCGGCGTTCCAAAGCCATGCACCTTGTGCACCTTTGAAGCCCAATTCTTTTTGGGTGCTCTTAGCCGAGGGAAGTGCCACCCCCGCGTTGGTGTAACGGCTGCGGTTGGGTGTAACTTGTGCCTCTACGCCTTGGCCATAGCTTGCATAGCTTGTGGTGTTGAAAGGCAACTTGTGGCTAAAGGCTAACCAAGGCGTGGTGATGGTGCGATCGTCGTGCGTTGCGCGACTGCCATCTGTGCGCTGGCTGTCGCGTTGAATGTGACTAGCGCGCAAGCCAAGCCACAGGTCTGCAAACTGATTCACATGAATGCGGTCTTTGGCGCTGATCTCGGTTGAGTATTCTTGGCGGTTGGTGTTCAAGTCATAAGGCTCAGGCGCTGCGGCACTGTCGCTGACACCCGACAAGCTGCCGGTGCCTGCCCAGTTGTAGGCTTGCATGGGTGAGAGCTTGTCAATTTGACGCTGACGCAACCAAGAAAAACTCACGTCGTGTTGCAAACCAGCCAGCTGCACTTGGCCTGTCAATTCTGTTTGCAGAGCATCGTTGATGCGACGTTCGTTCTCGCTGCGGTAGTCGTACAGGTCAAATGTTTTGTCGCTGCAGAAACGGTCGTAATTGCCTTCTGCATAGCAGCCATAAGCGTAGCTGAGGCGGTCTTCTGTTTTCAAGCGTTGAGCGCCCACTTGGGTGGTCCACAGCCAACCATTTTCAAGTTTCTGCTTCAGGCGCATGCTGCCTGTCAGCCCATCGAATACTCCAGGTACAGACCAGCTTTGTTTGGAGAAATTGTTTTGTCCGTAAACAGGCGAGGGCAATGTGTTGCCTGTGATGCTGGCGGCATTCACGCCCATTTGTTGACGGTTGCTGCTTTCAACTTCCCATTCAAGTCGGGTGTTGCTGCTGATACGCCAATCCATGGCCAAGGCCAAAAGTTGACGGTGACCTTTTGCGTTTTGAACATACGGGTTAAGGTCCTCGTAGGCTGCATTCACGCGATAGCCCAAAGCATTGTTGTCGCCAAATCGACCGCCTAAGTCCAAGGCAACAGAACTGTTGTTGCCATTGCCGTAACTGACTGTGAGACTTCTGCTGCCCGTTTCAGCGGCGTTGGGTGGACGCTTGACTACATAGTTGGCCAAACCACCCGGGGCACTGGTTCCCGCTTGAATGCCGCTGGTGCCTTTGAAGAGTTCGATGCGCTCTTTGTTGTCCATGGGGATCATGGTTTCAGCGCTGATTGGCAAGCCTTCGCGGCGGTAGTTGTAGCGGTTGTCCAAGGTGAAACCGCGCACGCTCAAAATGTCCCAATAAGCTGGCGAGTTGTAGCTGTCAGTGACGGAGGAATCCAAACGCAGTGCGTCTGAAATTCTTTGCGCACCCAAATCTCGCAGCGTTGCGTTGTCGATGTTGGTAGCGCTGAACGGTGCTTCTCGCAGGCTGAGGTTTTCAAAACCACTCACTTGTTGCGCAGCAGGACTGGTGACCAAAACCGTATTGTTTTGGGCGATGGCAGAGGCACTGGCAAGCAGCAGTGCGTGGCAAGTCGATTTTGGCAAATGGTGTGCCATTGCGTTTTCCTTCAACGAAATGGCAGGTCGGCTGGATCATTCAACGAATGTTGGCAATTGAGTGATTGCCTCGTTGTTTAGACAAGCTTCCCTGCGCGAGGATTACCTCAATCAGGTTCAAAGGGACTTTCTCAGTCTTGGCTTGTGAGCCAAAACACCCCTAGCGGATGTGGCAA
>JACCDI012144123.1_pt1 | contig 18303 bp, 22 predicted proteins | sample 7442791 | NCBI WGS metagenome assembly JACCDI01 (sample SAMN15323434, study PRJNA562643) | freshwater metagenome | isolation source: river surface water | place: USA:Blue River Watershed | collected 2017-08-15
ACTGCGAAAAAATAGCGACAACTAAAGAAGATCTGTACAACGCCATCCATCAAATTTGCATTCAAGGCTCGGACCTACATAGGCATACAGAACATGCGATGACTGTATTGAACGAAGAAAAGGCCGCGAATGAAATGAAGTGGTATCGCAACTTTGGAATCGCGGCCGTGTTCTTCAACTTATTCGCTTTCGGTTTCTACAGAGCGCGTATTTATCTCAAACGCGAAACTGACTAAGACTTAGCGACACCAAATAAAAAAGCCGTTACTGAGAACAGTAACGGCTTTTTGTTTGGAGGCGCGACCCAGAGTCGAACTGGGCTAAACGGATTTGCAACGTATGTACGTCTAGATTTATCTATACAAATCAATACTTTGTCAATGTTATTCCGAGGCGTGCAATAAAACGTGTAATAGCAGCTCTATCCAAAAATTACCTTTTCAAGCAATTGCTTGAACTCACGAGGGATTCTTCTAGAGTTCAAAGCGCCAATGATTACACGCTTAATTAGCTCTTCAGAACAAGGTTGCTGCGGAATAAAAACATTCTCATCAGCAAGCCCCTGAACGTGATCTGCCGCATCAACTCTAGCAAAACGATAGTCCACGAAGCTCGGATGAGAAATAAATGGATGATCCCCCACATCCAAAATGCAAGAATCATCAACTATCAATCCTGGTTTGATAGTTACAACTGAGACCATCAGAACCTGGGGTTTAGTGCCGTATCCATCTAAGCGAACTGGATCCAGAAGAAGCGCCATTAAGTGCTTCTTATCGTCGGGACCACTAGGTATTAAGAGTGCAGCCCCTTTTTTACATAACCAACCTGCCTCACTCAATTTAAGGCTGCACTGATATAACGTTGCTCGTGAAGACGACGGCTCAAGGACTGAACTTGATCAGGATCGTGTCCAACCGCCTTTAAGATACGAGCATATGGTATCGGTCGGTTAGACCCCATTGGATCCTCCCACTCGGGACAGGCGTCTGTATGGGTATAGTCCCTGAGGCGGTACTTATCCCAATGCCCAAAACCCTGCCACACTTGGGCAAGACACTCGACATCAGTCTCGCTAAGGGCCGTCAAGTCGTCTGTAGATTTGATCATTTCAGGCGCCTTGAGAGAAACAGAATGGTCCTCTCTGTCTGAAATCCAGTAATCCCAGCCACCTTCAGTCGAATCAATAAATCCGTTAAGTAAATTCAAAGTTCTTGATAAGACTGGACCGTGAGGCATCGACACAAACTCGTCACCCGTAATAGTGTCTCCGTATCGCTTGAAAGACTCACGCTCTGCGAGATACATCAATTTCATCAACTTCAGTAATGCCATGCTTCCACCTGCCCTGTAAAGGAGGTAGGCAGCAGCCTGAGCGCTTTTTCGCTCACTAAACAATTCGAAGTTTTTCATTTTTTCACTCTAACACTACAGCCACAAAAACCCAAGAAAATCTTGCCTCGAGGCTGTCTATATTTACAGCATTTTATGCTTTATCTTGCTTGAAAACAACGTTATCTTGCATCTTTTGACCGCCAGCTTTCACAAGACTGCTCCGCAGCCACAGCCGGAAAACTGCTGAGCTTCACGACCTTACGGTCTTTGGCAGGTTGCTGAAAATACTCAAACCCGCAGTGCAATGCTAGATGCGCCGTATCCCCGCCAAGTACATAGGCACAGCACTGGCACCCGCCCTTCTCTTGTGTCTTCAACTGCACCTCTGGCATTACTGAGCCCCTAATCTTACAATACTGTTCTTTCATACAGTATAGTGCACCCATGCCAGTTTTGTCAATTTCAGCAGATCAGCCAATTCAGATAAGCCCCAACAGCCTGTGGCTAGAGCTGTGCGGGTGGAAAGTATCCGCAGGCTTTCCCAGCCCTGCTGCCGATCACACTCAAAAAAGAGTTGATCTCAACGACCACCTGATTCGCAACAAAGAAGCAACATTCCTCTTCCGTGTGCGCGGCGACTCTATGACAGGCGCGGGCATCTATGAAGGTGACACGCTAGTAGTTGACCGCAGCATTGAGGCCAAGCACAACAGCATCGTTCTAGCCATACTGAATGACGAGTTCACCGTCAAGCGTCTATATCGACGTGGGGGTGTTTTCAAACTAGTTGCAGAGAACCCCATCTACCCTCCTCGAGTCATCAAACCCGAAGAAGAGCTGACTATCTGGGGGGTAGTGACCTTTAACCTTCACAAGTTGTGCTGATGGACAAACAGCCTGCACATCAAATCGACTCTCAAAGCTTGGATGCCCTGCCCCGTAGTGCGGGGGTTTACATCTTTCGTGGAGACGGCACGCTTCCTCTCTACATCGGCAAAAGCGTGGACATTCGCTCACGCGTGCTATCGCACCTGCGCACGCCAGATGAAGCAAAGATGATTGCTCAAACCAGAAGAATCGATTTCATTGAGACTGCTGGTCAGATTGGTGCTTTGTTACTTGAAGCGCAAATGATCAAAACGCATAGCCCTTTGTTCAACATTCGATTGCGACGACTGAGGAACATGAACTCCATTCGTCTGACTCAAACTGAGACTGGCGCGAAACCTGAAATCGTCAGCAGTAAGGACACAGAGATTGGACAGGTTGAAGGTCTCTACGGATTATTCAGCTCACAACGATCTGCGCAAGAACGACTGCGCGAATTAGCAACAGAGCACGAACTCTGCAACGCTTTACTAGGCTTAGAGAAGCTCCGCAAGCGAGGTTGCTTTGGCCTACAAATAAAGACGTGCCGTGGCGCTTGCGTTGGACAGGAAGAGCGACAAGTTCATGACCAGCGCCTGTTCTCTGCCTTACTGGACATGAAGGTGCACGCTTGGCCCTACAAAGGCGCGATCGATTTGGTAGAGCACACAGACGGATGGACACAAAAGCACCGCGTGCATAACTGGAGACACCTTGGCTCATGGTGTTCCAAAGCACAAAGCCATATCGACTCCGCTCAGAAATCCTTTGATCTTGATACCTACAAGATCCTTGTTAAGCCAATCATGCTGGGAACTGCCACAGTTGAAGAAGTATGAAGCAGCAGCTCGCATTGATCGATTGCAACAACTTCTATGTGAGTTGTGAAAGACTCTTTCGTCCAGACATCCGAAAGACTCCTGTCGTTGTACTGTCTAACAATGATGGATGTGTAGTCTCACGCTCCAATGAAGCCAAAGCCATTGGCATACGCATGGGACAGCCTTGGTTTGAATGCAAAGAACTGGCAGAAGAACATGGCGTGGTAGCACTGAGTAGTAACTACGCTTTGTATGCCGACCTTTCCAACCGTGTGATGTCGATCTTGTCGACTTACTCACCAAGACACGAGGTCTACAGCATTGACGAGTGTTTTGTTGACCTAACAGGTACAGCCAAACTGAGGGATGTCAGTTACCAAATGCGTGAGCACGTCATCAACTGGTCTGGCATCCCTGTATGTGTAGGCATTGGTCCAACGAAGACTTTGGCAAAGCTTGCAAACTTTGTGGCCAAACGCCACCCACGCTCTAAAGGCGTCTTCAACTACAACGATCTCAATGAACAGCAACAAGCTAAGTTACTTGGGCAGATCACTGTGGATGAAGTCTGGGGCGTAGGCAGGCGAATCAGTAAACGGCTTGCAGAACACAACATACACACAGTCGAAGAACTGAGACATGCACACACTCCAACACTTCGCTCAGAGTTTGGCGTTGTAATGGAGAAAACTCAGCGTGAGCTGCAAGGAATTGCGTGCATCGATTTGCAAGAAGTTGTGCCTGACAAACAGCAGATCGTTTCAAGCCGTTCATTTGGTGCAATGGTCCAAGATGTGGACGTTCTAAAGGATGCAATGAGCACGTTTGTTGCTAACGCCTGTGCCAAGCTGCGAGCGCAGAATTCCTACACATCATTGATTCAAGTGAGCTTGTACACGAATCGATTCCGCAGTGACTTGCCGCAATACTCGCCGTGTCTTGCAATTCCACTACCCCACCCCACCAATGACAGCTTGGTGATTAACAAATGGGCTGGCTACTTAGTGGAGCAAATGTTTAAGCCCGAATACCAGTACAAGAAAGCTGGCATCACGCTAAGCGAGATCTCACCTGTCACACAACATCAAGGCGATTTGCTAGCGTCGGAAAGAACAAAGACTGGAAGCACCAAGCTCATGACCGCCATTGATCAGCTAAACAAACGCTTTGGTCGTGGTGCAGTCAAGATCTCAACGCAAGGCGCACACAAAGGGTGGCAGATGAAGCAGGAGCGCAAGTCCCCCTGCTACACAACAAATTGGGAGGAAATCCCAAGCGCCCAGTGATTTTTATCAATAAAATTTGATTTTTGACGAGGAACTTGTAATGAAAAAACGGGTCATAAACACTGGAACTCACTGGGATTCAGTGCGTCACTTGCTCGCCATATTAAGCCTAGCCTTCACAACTGCCGCTGTCGCAAACGAAGAACATATTAGCTACACATACACCACAGCTAAAGGTGGCATTGAAGTTCTCGAAGCTGTTGTGACTCTGCCCTCGAATAATGGCAAAAAACCTGCGGTGGTCATCTTGCATCACTCTGGTGGCTGGGATGCGGGGACTACTAAACAATATGCGGACCTGCTTGCAAAAAATGGATTTCTCGCCATTGAACCAATCATGTTTCGTCGTCCAAGTAAAACGACTTATGCAGAAAGTTTGGCAAAGGCGATGGGGGCTATTGATTACTTAAGTAAACGATCAGACGTAGATACCGCGCACATTTCTGTCATCGGCACATCTTATGGTGCAAACCTAAGTGTGTTCATGGCAACGCAATGGGCTAATAAGAAATATCTCACAGAGCAGATCAAAATTCAAAAAGTAGCAGCGCTCTACCCCGTGTGTTGGTTTTATCCGAAGCTGATCAAGCGCGACACCAATTCATGGTTCTTTAAAGCACGACTGCAAGACTTTCCAGAAGACTTCATGGATAACTGGGCAAATATCCCAATGAAGTTGTTCGCAGCAGGGCAAGATGACTACAACGAGAAAGATGCGGCAGCATGCGCCACATTTAAAGAAGCCATCACAAGTGACGCACAGAATAAGTTAACCAGTGTGGTTGTCTACCCTGACGCCACGCATGGGTGGGATCAAGGTCGGACATTTTCATTTAACGAACCAGCTGCATGCAAAAGCAAAGGGTGCACAAATACAAACACCTCTAATCCATCCATCACAGAACAAGCTAAAAAAGACTTGCTGGAGTTTTTGCTAAAAGACTGAACACTTGACACAAAGCTTTGATCTAACCTCTAACCATCACAAATGGCATCGCACCGTAGTTGCCAGATGAAACGGATTGATTTTTTCGCAGCGACATAGAAACCTCATCCCAGACTTCGTCAAACGACTCATTCTCAAGTGCAAAGCGATTGACGATCTCTTTGGCAATCATGCGTTGAATGCTATCCAGCCTACGCATCCTTGCCTCATCTGACTCCATCAATAGCTTGCGACACTCGATGTAGTCATTCAAATTAATAAGTGCCACATTAGACACTGGTAGCTCTTGGGCTGTGATACTGCTCCAGTAACCACTACTCATCCCCAATGCGTGACTAAAAGCTCGCACAGTCAATTGCGGGTACGCATCACACATCGCCTCATACAGTTCATCTTCAAATCGCATGCTGTTCTCCATCTTGCATAAATTATTTATGCGCGGAATAAATACATGCATGAAGACATTCACCGCACTCATCAAGGCACGCGTTGGCAGTAGCGTTAAAGCCCTCACCGTAGAAATCCGAGCACAAAACAGCTCCGACGCTAGGTGGCTGCTGCAAGCCATATATGGGTTTCATGCATTGGCGTCATCCCCCACTGAGCTACATGAAGATGAACAGCTCGACGAGTTGATTCAAGCAAAAACACCGGAACAACAACGCATTGCCAACCTTCAAATCAACAAAGATCGTGCAAGTGATGCACTAAAGGCCGAACGTGATCATCAAAAGCGCAGCAAAGCCATAGCAACGCTCTCAAACCTCAATAAACCCATCTCTCTTGGGCAATGAAAATGCGCCCCGAAAGGCGCTTCATTTTTTACTTTTTGAGTCCAAGCATTGGACATTGAGGCAGGTGAAGCCTTTATTCCCCCTTTGATTCCATCGTAAATGCTTCAATCTGCAGATCCACCCGAACATCTCAACGACTGTCCTAGTGATTTCCAGCACAGATGTCACCTAAGAAACATCACAAGACTTCATTGCTTTCTTGCCTTGCGCTAGCTTCAATGGTTTCCTGGAATTTTTTACATCTATGTGTGCGGTGATGGATCAATAAATTTAATTGCAGAATATCGAAAAAGTCGACTGGAATATGTGGCAAAAAAACGATCTTTAGCCAGATTCTCCAGTCGACCGTGAGATCGCTTCTACTCAGTGCCTCAGTTGCACTAAGAACATGAGGCACAACTCAGGGTATCGGGTACACCTGATATCTGCGAAGTAACCCAAAAACAATCTCTTCAATTACTTCGTAGTTTCGAGAGCAAAGATCATTAATCAGTGCTGCCAAAGCAACATTTTTAGGAAAAAGCTCACCATTGTTCTCAATCAGGAATTGATCAACCGCAGTCTCTGAAGCAGACTCTAACTCTTCGATTACCGCAATCTGCCGATAGTACGAAGCTAACCATCGAATGACCTCAGACATGACGGAATTAAACCAGGCATCTGATGTTGAAAAAATGTAGTCAACTTTTTCATGGCATGCGACCAAGACTTCATATCCTGCACTCGGATTGAAGACTTCATAGGCGTAACACAACTCATACCCTGTCTCTTGCAAAACATAGGCAAGCGCAGCGACAGGATCACCAAACTCACCAACTGGTTCAAGCAATGAAGCTGCATCTTTTTGCAACTTTATGGGCACGACGATTGAATTGGTCATATCAGCAATCTCCGAGACCTCACAACTAGTAAAGATGATGTGTTTTTTATAGTAAGACATTTCATTTCCTTTATTTGGTTAATTCATCAAACAACTTACGCAGTTCAATTAGTTCAGATTGAGTCAAGCTGACCCTCTTGAGTAGCAGATAGCAAATGCTTGTTCTCATTTACGCCTCCTTGACACAGTTAGAAAAATTGCGATCAGTCGGCACATTCCCATCCGGATACCACTTCTTAAGTGATGCAAAGAACTGTGTGGACGTCACCCGAAGATCAATCTCATCCTCCACCTCAACATTGATTCTTTCAAATCCATGCAGTTTTGTGGCCTTGAGGTAAAGGTAAGGAATGCCAGTGCTATCCCGCATAGCCCACTCCACCTCATTGCGACTGTCCTCTGTTAATTTCCGTTGCAAAACGATTGCATCGTGAATGTTTGCCAGAACCTTGATACCTTTAGCTCGGATCGATTCACGCGCAGCATTCATCGCCCACGTTTCAATATGCTGGTAAAGCCACGCAACGGCCTTTGCATTACTTCGCTTCTTTCCTGATAGGAAAAGATCACTGTCCCAGACGTTAGGAAACTCGCGTTGGATAAGCTGGACGATGTATTCGTCTAATGCTGCCTGCTCTTCAATAAAATTCTTCACGTAGTAGGAGCTCAGAAAACGAGCACGCTCATCCGTATTTCGCAGAATTTTCACAATTGCAGGGTTACTCCAAGAACCGTCCTTAGATCGCCAGCCATGTTCACTCGCTGTTGCGCCAAATCCGATTGCAGTCAAAGCAGTTTTGATCCATTCGGTCTGCTTTTCTTTGCTTACGCCTGAGTCTTCAAAGAACACATCTCGACAAATGTCATTGACCATCTCCTTCTTACGTTCAACGTAAAGAAAGGAAGCTCGAAAAACATTGCGAGGGTGTTCATTACTTCCGCATCCAGCAATGGCATCACTTGCAAAACCAAGCTTGATCGCCGTTGAACTGCTGCGAATGTCATATTCCCAGCTGTTACCCAGCATCGCTCGACGCAATGTTTTGTTAACGTTTTGCACGCTCAACCCGTGGTAATACAAGCGTCCAAATTGGCTAGGCTTCTTTTTCTGAACAAACTTGCCTTTTGTATGCGCAGCCACACGCAAGATCTGCAATGCCTGTTCCGTAAAAATTTGCACTGCACCACGGTTGAATCCAGTTGCTCCGTTGTACAACCAATAGATGTAAGCCCTCAATGAATGCATATCCACAGGCAACAATTCATATGCAGCTTGACGCTTTGACTTTGACAATTCGTAATAGTCTGGGAAAAGCTCCTCGAACATCCGTTCGTTTTCAGCTGCATCTCCGTCCAAGATGTGGACAATCTCGGCATTAGTTTTTGCCAAGCGAAGTTGCTCACCCAGCTCTTCATGTGAGTCTGTAAGGGTCACCAGCGCAGACAACTTGACCTTTGAAAGCATACGGCGAAGGTTGTTACCCTTTTCGGTAAATTCAATCAGCTCCAATTCGTTGGCCTTGAGCCAAGCATGCAAACGCTGCTTTTTTCCTTGTCCACCAATAGTTGGCCCCTCTTGCGACAGCCGTTTTGCTGCTACGGTGTAAATGCCTTGCATAACTTCAAAGGGGCTACGCCCCTTAGTCAGGGAGTCAGCAATCAAATCAAGCAAAAGAACCCTATAACTTTCCAGCGCTTTTGCTGCACTGTTTGCTGGCCGTGGATATTCAGCCTGCAACTTCTCCAGTACAACTGCATCAATTTTCAAATCAATCATTTTTAACCTCTCGGAATATTTAGTAGATAGTCCGCAGGGGTCGAAAAAGTCACACTCTTATAGTAGTAACTACCAGCAAGCACCTGAAGCAGGGATGAGTGATCCCATCGGTAACGGCTGTAAGCCGAACCGCTCCTTATGTTGTTTTTTTAGGTGATGGGTTGGATTGCTAGTAGGACTAAAAAGCGATAACTCTTTCGCCCCTACGTCCATAAGATGGACGTGACCTAAGGTCACGTCCTGTACTGCTCTTAGATAGGCGTACCTTCAGTGTCTTCAAACATGCCTTGTGCCTGTTCGTAATGCTTTGCAACGGCACGAAGTTCATCAGCCGTCGCCACGACGTTAGGCAACATTTGCGCAATGAGCTTGTCTTCCAAGTCACGTGCTGCACTGAAGCCTTGCACCATCTTGTACTTACCAGGCTCGTCACCCTCAACAGCCACAAAAAACACAAAACTGCCACGCTTGTACTTCGCGTTGTCAGGGTCTTTTGCTTTGACCTCCTCATTGCGCTCGTCAACAGGCACCCAATCAGTCACGTCGTTACACGTAACTTCACTTGCCACTTCACCGCTCATCGCAACAAGTGCACGACGAAATGCAGTCAAACGCTCTTTTGCATCAAGCTTTGCCTGCTCTGCAGTTTTGTTAGCAGGTGCTGCAGCGAGTGCAATCAATGCGCCTTGCTCATCAATATGAAAGTATGTTTCCAACATTTTCATGATGCCGCCATACTTTTTCAGAAATGCAGCAAACTCTTCGCCTGCAATTCCGAGCTGATCTGCACGCAGCATCGCATTCGCGTAATTGCTGTGCGTCTGTTTTGCCTGATCCGCAAAAACATATTTCACCAACAACAGCGCTGTGCTGTTGTTTGCATTTGCTTTCTTGTAGCCACGCTCTTTCAGCTGTGTCACCAGCGCAGCTTTTTTGTGTTTGCCATTGATTTTGTCTGCATCAATGCTGAGCACTTGCACATACACGTTTTGCAAAACTTGCCACAGTGCCGCGTCAGAACGGTCACCGAAGCTCACTTTGTATTGCGCGTACTGCTCCGCAAGCTGCTCACACGCAGTAGCAATTTGATCCTGACAGGGATTACCGCCACTCGCAGCCTTTGCACTCAACTTGTTATCAATCGCAGCCTTGGCAGGACCGCGCTTAAACAAGTCGCTCAAATGCGTCACAGGCTTTGCAGCCGCGCCATTAGTTGTAATTGCATCACCTGCAGTAGTTGCAGCACTAGTTTTCACGAATGTAGTCATATAAGTCTCCTTTATATAAGTTAGACAGTTAAAAAGCATTGACTAAATGCATTGGATAGCTGATTTGCTAAACAATGCCTGTATTGTTTCTTTTATTGATTTTTAAGTGAATTACAGATAATATTTACTTGTTAAAAGTTAATGTTTATCAACATCCAATGGACAAAAATGCTCCCAAACGGCAAGTCAATACTCGCCAAGCAAGCACAACAAAGCTGTATGCCTTTGCGATGTTTCAATACCTAAAAGTAAGCCCGAGCTATGACTTGGCCAATAAATTTGAAAAGGGCGAGATCTCTAAAGAACAAAGAGCCTCGGAAATTCTTGGTCTTTATGCCAATTCAAATGAAGAACCTAGGACAGACAAACAACATCAAGAGTTGATGGTGCAATTCCAAAAAGTTGTGCAAACACGCAAGGAATTTGGCGATCTCAAGGGTTTAGCCTTCAAGGATTGGTGGGAACGTAATGGGGCCAGGATTTTTGATATGGAGCATGAACTACCCCGAGTTCGACTTGTATCAAAGCTAATCAAAGGTGCCGTGCCTGATGCAAACGAATTTGTCGCCCAACTCATGCACTATCTGGCATATGAGCGTAATAACGAGAATTCCCCCGAGGCGCTGCTTGTATCTATCCCAATGGGGATTCCCAAAAAAGAGCTTCTCACATACTTAGATGTGTTGATAGATAGGCATCAGTTACCGATAACGCCAAAAACTGAGCAAAGCAAAATTCGGTTTGCTGGCAAACGTTTGCGGATTGACCCTTTGTTTCTTAGCCTACGTGCTCTAGCTGTCTATGCTGCAGCGCCAGACGATTTCCCACTTTGGAAAACTGGGTTGATAGCAAATGTCAGTCCGAAAAATTGTGAAGGACTGGATCCAATGATGACGAGACGCACAAAAACCACCGAAGATCAATTGAACACAATCGCGATCCTTATGCATCGACATGTAAAGCATGCTCAGCTGCTCGCTGAGAACGCTGCACACGGCGAATTCCCATCCAAACTAAACCGGCCTCTACCAACTCTCGACAGGCAACTAATTGACGAAGCATTTGAAACAACTGGATCACTTGAGTGAAGCAAGGAGCGGTCCCCGCTTCGCTCATCACTCCTGTTTCATCCGACAACTGATCCCAGCTCGATATTTACTACTATAAGAGTGTGACTTTTTACGTCCAACCTATGGACGCTCAATACTCGCTGGGTAACATGATCACCTAGCGAATTAGGCACCTACTTTCTGCAGCGTGAATTTTCAATTCTTTTGTTGATATATGATTAATTAAGCAGTCCAATCGGAGCATGTCATGCAAAAAGAACCTATCGTTGCCTATGCCCAGCTCAACATCGAGCTTGAAAAATCTGTTTTTTCAAATCCTGTAGCCATTGAAAAACTTCAATCCGTCTTGCATGATGCGGCCCTTGATGGTTACTCTGATGATTTCGAAATTTTCATCTCTGAAGAAAAAGGGGTCATTGGTGTCAGCGTTCCCGTAAGCGAACGTATTGGAACAGTACTTGAAGCAGGTGGCATTCTTGGCTACTGCTTACGTTCTTTTGAAGAGAGTGACATTAGCGGTGGCTCAATTTGGATGTCACTTGTGACACCAAGCGGCGAAATCATTCATTCCCCAATCTAATCAAATAATTCAGTACTGCATAGCCTTCCAGTCCGTTCGGACAACCAATATTTTCTGAGTCTTAATACTCACTGGGCAGCATGATTACCCAGTACTCACCGTCCCAACAAGCAAACAGTGCGATCGAGTGCATAGGAAAGTCTGTGTATGGGATCTCTTGACGTGCGTATTCTTTACCTCTGCCATCCTCATAGATCAACTTAGCTTTGTATCCATTCACTGTCATGCGCACTTGCACAAACCAGTCCTGTGTCCCAATTTCGGACAGATGGCTTGCAATCGCATCCATCATCCAGAAGCACTCTGCCTCTTCAGCTAGGTACTTGGTGCCATCTGTGAGCAAGTGCTTGTTGGTGATGCGGTAATAACGCTGAGTACCCGTGAAATATGAAAGCTGGCTTGGATCGAATTTCTTCATCTGTAGTCCTTTGTGTGTGACTACAGTTTGTTTTCAGATCAGTTTTTGGGCGACCTGAAACCCGATGGTTTGGCGGGTTACCGGTTTCAATTTGAATGACATCTTCAGGCTGGGAGCAGACATTGAATGACCACTTTAGGGCCTGTACTCAGTCCAATCTTTCGAGCAAGATTCAACTTATTGAGGAATGTCTTAGAAGGAATTTAGACGTCAGTGTTGCAGCGAAAAGGACGGTTGCAATTCCCGAGCAAAAGGCTGCCTAATTCAGGGTGGAAAGCTACTGAAACGACTCAGTCAGATCAGCCTTGGACTTTTTTCAATAACTTTAAGGGGTAGTATGCCAAGAAAGAGGTGAAAAGCAAACCGCAACCTGAGTGTGTGCAACAAGCAAGACCTGATGCTCATGAATCTCGGTCAAGTCGATATTTTTAGGCATCGCCATGTCCGCGATAGAGAGTGAACTGATTACAAGTAATCAATTCGCAACTTTTTAAAAAGTTGAGGAGGAATTGATTTGCCTTTCAACTTAAAGTTTAGCCTATTGGTAGACCTGTTTCAGCTCCTTCTTTTCCAACATACTCAAAAGATCTACGCCAGTCCAACTGACTTGCCAATTTCTCCCAGAAAGGCCATTCAAGAAGCTTGTGACATCGACCTTTGACGGCTGAGCTTTAGCGAAAGCAGACTTGTATGCACTCTTCACAAGCGAACGCTTTTTGACATCTTCAATGTAAGGACAGCAAAGTACATCCAATAGCAAATAAGCCTTTTCAGTGTTGAACGCCAAGTCCGATAGATCTGTCAGTTTCTCCTCAATTGCACAAACCGCTCTTTCCCGAAGATTCTTATGTGCCTCGCTGTCCTTTGTGTAGAAAAGACAACACATGATTTGAAAATACGACAAATCTTCCTTTTTATCCTCAAACATGGTTGAGACTACTTCTTCTGGCAAGAGATAGGCATCTCCCAGCTCACGAACAGCCAAAAGCACGTTAAGTGTTTCCAAGGGGAGAAATCCCTTCACAGATTGAGCGCTTCTGCTTCGCTCTTCTGTTAAATGTGCATAGGTCAATTCATAGATTCGTTGCGCAAGAGTTGGGTAGCCAAGAGGTAAATGCTGCTTAGCAAAACGTATCGTAAGAAGAATCGAACTACACAACTTGTAGGATCCTGAAACCGAAGGCGATACCGCATATAAGAAGTAAATGATCTCAAGTAAAACAGAGATTGCATTCAAATAGTCTTTTTGAGCGAACTCATCTTGGATCGAATCGACGCCGCCAATGACCGCCTTCAGTCGCTCACATAAGACAGCAATTAGGTACGACGACAAATCATCGTAGTGAACTTCGTTGTGAGAACACAAGGCTCGTATGGAAGCAATGAAGCTTCGTGTTAGTGCCCATGGCTTTCTGATTCGATGCGGTACTAATGTCAACGACTCGCTGTCTTTTGTCAAAAATTTCTCAAGAAACGCGCTTGTCTCTCGACTAATTTCGTGGATCAAACGAGACTTATTGCTGATAAATGGGCGTCCAGACCTTGTTGACTTGGCGGTATTGGTTTGAAGGTTGTAGCTAGTCAGGACGTCTGCATAACATTCATAGACTGCTGTGGCTACTTCTTCCTTTTTGGCAAAAATATATACATCGTCTACGTATCTGCGAAATGTGAAATCCTTTTCGTATTGATATGATTGACTACCGTTTTTAAGTCGCTCAATGACCTCGCAATCGACTCGCTGCAAAATGATTTCGGCAAAGATTCGACTCATCTCCGGTCCAATAACAATGCCATTTGTTTCATCATGGTTGCAGTACATCATGAGACGGTCGAACTCTTGAGCAAAAGTTCCCTTTATGCCTTTGAATTGTTTTGTAAAACCTTTATCTTTCACCGCCCAAGATAAACAATGCGTATAAATGCTGTCAAAGCATTTGGAAACGTCTAAAGTCCACATCAGCTCGTACTTTTTTTCCAATTCAAAAAAATCTTCGGAATCGAAAAATTTATACAGGCGATCGAAATGTCTGTATGTAAAGTACGAAGGACTATGTTTTGTCTGCTCGTCCAGCGTCAAAGTAGCAACTGCATCATTTTTGTATTTATGCAAGTTTTCCCAGGAGCCCTTCTTGTAGAAACTGCCAGCGACTTTGTGTGGAGCACGAATGGTGGCTGGGCTGATTGAGCAGTGGTAAAGAATGAGTGCCTCGTACTTCTCATAGAACTCTTTCATCCGCCACTGTGCTCGAGGATGCAATAGGAAGAGTCGCCTGAATTCACGCGAATTTTTCCTAATCTTGTAGGCTAATGGAACAGTTGCAGGCGCAACTTTTTCCGTCCCCACCAGAATAAATTTCAGGAATGCCTCATGAATCGCGTCTAGCTTACCCATAGCCTTCACCTGATCATAGAGCCCGTCATTTGAAAAAATAATCGGGGTCTCGTAAGGAAGTGTCTCTGTAATCAAGACGCGTGCGAAATCTTTTCGATTGATTTTGATTGGTTTTTTGCTACTCATATTTCCAACAAGACTGAATTTCAGAGATCCGAGACATCGAAAAGTAAACGTAGTTCTTGTCGCTGTGCCCTCTCTTAAAACTTTTTTGAAGTAGCCTGCGTTTCATTTGACTATCGAGCACTGCAGACGACTGGCTAAAAACACGCCCATGTTTCGAAAGAATCGCATTCCGCAAATAGGCGTCAAGTTCAGCTAGTGATTTGCTTTCAATGGACAACTGAGGATAGCTATAGTGAATTCCTGCAGATCTGTGCCTACCGGTGCTTTTGTCATAGATCCGAAAATTCGAGGTCAAGAAAGTAATTCTGTCGAGCAGTAACTTGAAGTCAAGTGTCGCCACATATGCGCGTAGAGAGCGAATGATTCGACTTTTTATCTTTTCTAATTTTCGATCTGCTATTTCAACTCTGACTAATCTAAACTGGTCTTTGGTCTCATCTCCCTTTACCGGTTCGTAAGCCGATATTTCATATCCAAGGTATTCGATCGAACACACAGCAGGCGATGGCGTTCCAGGTACTTTTACCTTCTCTAGTCTCGGTGTCACTTTCTGTTTCGAATTATTTAGACACAGGCCATTTGGCAATGCCTCTTCAAGAGCTTCCAAATGCTCTCGCGGTGACTCTGATCCATTTGTCAGAACCACAATGTCATCGACATATCTTGCATAGAAGTAAACCGTTTGCATCTGGGCTATCTGACTATCAAAGTCTGACATCATCAGATCAGACAATACGGCGCTTATAGCCATTCCTCTGGGAATGCCGGCGCCCCCAATAGAAGAGTAGTAATCCAAGAGCGTTTTCACATGCACCCGTGATACTGGACTTACAGATGGCATTGCACAGACTCTTGCGATTACATCTTGTTTTAAAAAACTCTCGTAGAAGCTCTTTACGTCTATTCGGTAAAGTCGAAACGGAACGCCTTCCTCCATGTGGAGGCGCAAGTTCTCCACTACGAACTCCCGTCCACGGATTATTTTCCCTGCTGCTTCAATGAGGTTCTTTGAGAGCTTTCGAACCACAAGATCGTTCGGTAGGCTGCCAACCTTGTACGCTGACTTCTTCTTTAGGTGAAATGCCTCAATGGGATTTTTGCCATGAAAATTTGATTCAGCTGCAGCGCTTGCTTTGGATAAAAGGTCTTGCCTGTAAGCGTCTAACACCGTGACAGATTTACCCTTCACAGGTAAAAAATCAGTTTTTCTCAACACTCCTTTTAATGCGCTTATTCCATATGAGTGGTCGTACACACCTGCCCTCCTTTGAAATCATCCTGGATAAATGATTCTAGATTTGTAAATTAAACGCAAGAGCTGTCATTAACAAATGCAGCCAACAATAGTACCTGCCTAATTTGTCTAATTCTCAATGTTGCTATCGAGCAATCAAGCTGAGCTTGCCGAATTCCGCTTTGGGTCGATAGCGAATCTCGGGTATTTGCCCGCTGAGGGTCAGCTTTCGTTGCAAAGCAGCCGTAGCCCACCGTACCCTGCCCTTCCAAACTTCATGTAAGGCATGGTTTTCGTGACGCAAATCCCACGATTAGCTCGTGCGTCCAGATTGTGGACGCCGCAACCACTGGCTAAAGATGCTTAAAACACGCTGCAGCACTCCCGATTTACCCCTTTCAACACATGGGCAGCTGTCACTAACAATCAACGCTTATAGAGCCGCATTTACTTCGCAGCGCCGTTATCCACGGCCCTGCTCCGTTATCCACAAAAAATCTATGAAAACTATGCTTTTCAATGATTTCGTGGCTAAGTCATTGATTTTTCTAGGCCGCTTAATCACGCTGGTAACCCGACACTTTGGCGGGTTTCAGGTCGCCCAAAACAATCTATGAAAACACAATAGAACTAACGAAAAACAGTGATTTCAGGAGAACGCAAATGGCACAAGCTAAGACACTAAACAGCACAGATATTGAACATGTGCTTGCGTACGTTGAAACCCGTGCACATGCTGCACGCAACCGTGCAATGCTCATGCTCACGCACTTGGCAGGTTTACGCGTTGGTGAAGTTGCTTGCTTGCGTTGGCAAGATGTCACAAATAAGGACGGTAGCGTTAAAGATGAAATCCGCTTGCTGCCAGACATGACCAAGGGACGTCATGCACGTACTGTGTTTGTCAGCAGCAAACTCAAAACTGAACTGGAAAGCTACATAGCAAACGCAAAATGCGTGGAACGCAGCTACCCATTCTTTGCAACACAAAAAAGCATCAAACAAGGTTTCTCAGCAAACAGCCTGACACAAACACTTGCCCTGCTCTACCGTGGCGCTGGACTTGAAGGCGCAAGCAGCCACAGTGGTCGCAGGAGCTTTTTAACAAATCTTGCAAACAAGGGAACATCCATCCACTTGCTCAAAACGCTTGCTGGGCACCGCAGCATCCAAACCACTGCCACTTACCTCTATAGCAGTCCTAGCCAATTGCGAGCTGTTGTTGAACTTGCATAACTTATGAAAGCACTAAGATGAAGCGATACAAGGTGACCGCCTGTTACACGGTCTATTGCTATGCCACTGTTGACGCTGAAAACGAAGATGAAGCCCATGCTCTTGCTCAGCAGATGGACGGCGGCGATTTTGAAATGGAAGAAGACTATGGGCTAAGTGACTGGAACATAGACAGCGTTAAGGAGATTTCTAAGTTCTAGGCGCTGGCTCTACTCGCAGCTCAGGCATGTGCGCCCAGGTCATCATCTCTGCAGCCTTAGCAGGATCGGCACCTAACCATGCATCGTGTAGGTCTGGGGAAATAACCACAGGGGTGCGCTTTTCGTCGCCAGTCTTGTGAAATTGGCGCATCACAGGGTGCTCATCGGCGTTGACCGTCAGCATGGAGAAGCTGACCACCAGCTCGCCCGATGACGGATCAGTCCACCGGTCCCACAAACAAGCAATCCCAAACGGATCGCCAGAAGCTAGTTCGATCTTCCAGCGCACCGCCCTGCCCGACTCATAACTTGGCTCGTAGAAGTTATCGACCAGCACGAGGCCGTATTGACGTTGACGCCATGCAGTTCGGTAACTGGGCTTCTCTGTCGCTGTCTCGCTCCTGGCGTTGTAGGTGTGACGGGCAATTTTTTCGTCTTTGGCCCAAGAAGGAATCAAGCCAAACTTTGCCAAACCACAGGCGACTCGATCAGACAGGTTACTCTTTACTACCAAAGGCGCTGCAAATCCAGGGTAGGACTCCACTGGATATTCAGCTGGTAGATCCACCCCGAGCTTTTCTTTAGCCCAATGACTCTTTTTAGTTGGCGTGAAGTTCGTGCACACGCTGGCAGTTTATCAATAGGAAAAATGGCGCAAATATAGGACTAGAAGTAAAGCGCAACGTACAACTCATCAATTTAATTGAGATTTAAACAAAGTTTCATATTATGTCCCATACAAGAGAAAAAATTATTGGCTTTTTCTGTCGGAACCAAGTACCGAGTTCTTCTGTTTTTCCCAGAGAAATTTGAAGAAACATAGCCTGCATCAATCAGATTTCGGATTTTTCTATGTAAAGTTGCTGGAGAGGCAATCCAAACTTCACCCATTGCTTGACTAACAGTCATCGGCTCATTCTTCTCGGATGCAATCGCCAAGATTTCTAAAAGCTTTTGCCCGATTAAGTCAACTTCTACCAAGTGACTTCCAGACTCCAACGCTTGAGTTGCGCCAAGGAATCGAACATAAATTTCACGATTGTTCATAACAACTCCTCCAATCAGTTTTG
>JACCDI011811157.1_pt1 | contig 18278 bp, 16 predicted proteins | sample 7442791 | NCBI WGS metagenome assembly JACCDI01 (sample SAMN15323434, study PRJNA562643) | freshwater metagenome | isolation source: river surface water | place: USA:Blue River Watershed | collected 2017-08-15
AAACGTTAATAAGTCCTTGTAATGAAGCCAGCGGACCTTTTAAATCATGTGATGAACGATATATAAACGTGTCTAATTCTTTTATTTTCTCTTCTAATTTAGATTCGAAAAGTTTTCTTTCAGTTATATCTCTACTAATTGAGATCACCCCTTCTATTTCTCCAGTATTTTCTTTAAATGTTAACTTATTAGTTGACTCAATCCACACATAATTACCATCTTTCTTTTTATATCTATAGCTAGTAGTATGAATACCTAATCCCATTTTCAAAAATTCATTCAAGCCTGATTTTACTTTTTCTAAATCATCTGGATGTAAGAAATCATATGCATTTTTACTTAATAAATCTGCAGGCGCGTATCCGAGTAAAGTATAAGAAGAAGTTGAGACATAATTATAAAAACCTAATAAATCGTGACGAGTAATCATATCTGTTGCATTTTCAGCTATCAGTCTATATTGCTCTTTACTTTCTTTTATAGCTTTATCAAGTTTAACTTTTTGGCGAATGCTTTCATATTTGTGCAATAGGTGAATCACACTATGATATAACCTTTCAATATGACTTTTTACAACATAATCATCAGCACCTTCTCTCATCATTTCTAGTGCAATATCCTCGGCACCAGTATCTGATAGTGTTATAAATGGAATATTTAATTTGAAAGACTTAAATAAACGTAAAGCTTCTAGTCCAGTTAATTTCGGTAAAATATAATCAGAAACCACCGCATCAAAATTATGATCAATGAGTGCCTTACGCATATCTTGTGCATCGAGCACTCTTACAAAATCAGCTTTGATATCATGTTTTTGTATAGACCGAACCAATAGTTCATAGTCGGCATCCTTATCTTCTATAATTAAAAACTTTACACTAATCATTTGGTGTATTTTGATTGAGAATTACCCAGTAAAAACCAACTTCTACAATTGCAGAAATAAATTTTTGAAATTCAACTGGTTTCTGGATATAGCTATTTGCTCCTAACTTATAACTTTCAAGTAAATCTTTCTCTTCTATAGATGAGGTCATAACTACAACAGGTATATGCTTTGTCTCTTCGTCTGACTTAATAATCCTTAACACCTCTAATCCGTCAATTTTTGGCATTTTGAGATCTAATAATATCAATTTAGGTTTTGTTTTTGAGTTACGATCTTTAAATACACCTTTACAATATATAAAATCGAGTGCAGATGCACCGTCTTGAACATGCACTAAGTTATTTGCTAAATTATTCTTTCGCAGAGCACGAATTGTCAATTCAGCATCATTCATATTATCTTCTACAAGTAGTATTTCTACGTGATTCATATTGTTGTTAGAATAAATATAAAAATATTTATACACTTCAGACCTCTTGTACGCAAAATATTAGATTTGGTTCGTCTTTTATTTTAAATTATGTGATTACGTATTTGATTTCTTAATGAGAAATTCATACAAATTGACGTTACTCACATTAAGTCATTTATTTTGAGAAAGTTAATATAAAACCTAGGGAAATGTAGGTTTAAAGATTATCTCTATATTTGTAAAATGGATAAACGCTGGATTCGTGTACTCTATCAATTCTGTAGAATTGTCGCTATATATTTCTTATTAATTGAATTAAATTTTCTATGGCTATTTGGTTATTCACCTAGTATTGTTGAATTGAAAAATCCACCATACACAGTAGCTTCAGAAATTTATGCAAATGATGGTACATTAATAGGTAGATACTTCAAAGAGAATAGATCACCCATAAAATATGAAGAGATTCCTCAAAATTTAATTGATGCATTAATTGCTACTGAAGATGTCAGATTTTACCAACATCATGGTATAGATTTTTATTCAATTTTTTCTAGTATTTGGTCAACAGCTAATGGCGATAAGAGAGGTGCTAGTACAATAACACAGCAATTAGCAAAAAATCTGTTTAGAACTAGAAGTAAAGGTTCACAAGGCTTAGTAAAATATATACCTGGTGTAAAAACGGTTATTTACAAAACTAAAGAATGGCTAACTGCGATCAAACTTGAGTTATTGTATGATAAAAACGAGATACTTGAGATGTATCTAAATACAGTAAGCTTCGGAAATAATACTTATGGAATAAAAGTAGCAGCAAATAAATATTTCAGTAAATCACCAATGAAGTTAAAAACCGAAGAAGCTGCTTTATTGGTAGGTATGTTAAAAGCTACATCTACTTTCAATCCCATTAATAATCCAGAAAAATCTGAAGAGCGTAGAAACATAGTTATCACTCAGATGTATAAAAGTCAATTTATTTCTGAAAAGGAAATGAATAGTTTATTAAAAAGGCCTTTAAAATTGAATATTTCAGAGGATGACGATGATTTAACAAAAGACTCATATATAAGAAATGCAGTTGCAAATTATTTAAGTAAATGGTGTGAAGAGAATGATGTTGATTTATACGCTGACGGACTTAAAATATATACCACAATAGACCCCATTATACAGAAGCATGCTGAGAAAGCTGTAGAAGAATGGATGAAAACATTACAAAAGCGATTTCAAAATCATTGGCAAAATGATGCACCATGGAGAGATGAGAATGGAGAAGAAATTCCAAATTTCTTAAACACCTTGGCTAAAAGATTGCCTTTGTATAAGAAACTTGAGAAGAAATACGATGGCAATATTGACTCGATAGAATATGCTTTAAATAGTAAACATCGTATGAAGGTATTTACTTGGAAAGGTGAAAAAGACACAACATTTTCTACGTACGATTCATTAGCATATTATGCTAAAATATTACATGCTGGTTTAATGAGTTTTGATCCGGTAAGCGGACATATTAAAGCATATGTAGGTGGTATAAATCATAATTATTTCAAATATGATCATGTGATGCAAGCTAAGCGTCAAGCTGGTTCTACATTTAAACCTTTTGTCTATTTAACAGCATTAGATAATGGCTATTCACCATGTGATAAAATGATAGATCAAGCAGTGACCATAACTTATGAAGAAGATGGTGAGACAAAAACTTGGTCACCTAAAAATGCCGATTGGAAATTTACTGGTTATGAAATGTCATTACGTTGGGCAATGGGTAAATCGTGTAATTCAGTTACAGCACAATTAACGCAAGCTGTTGGTTGGGATAATGTAGTGAAGTATGCAAAGAAATTAGGGATAGAGAGTGAGTTGAAGGCGGTGCCATCGGTCGGACTCGGATCAAACGATGTTACGGTTTATGAGATGGTTAGAGCTTATGGTACGTTTTTAAATAAGGGAAATAAGTCAGAACCATTATTTATTACTAAAATAACTGATCATGATGGTAAGGTAATTCAAGAATTTAAAGTGCAACAAGAACAAGTGATTTCAGAAGAAACCTCTTGGTTAATGTTGTATATGCTAAAAGGTGGAATGGAAGAACCAGGTGGTACCTCACAAGCATTATGGGAGTTTGATTTATGGCAAAAGGGAAATGAGATTGGCGGCAAAACCGGTACTACATCTAATCATTCAGACGGATGGTACATAGGAGTATCGAAAGATCTCGTAACAGGTGTTTGGGTGGGTGCAGATGAAAGAAGTGTTCACTTTAGAACATCAGACTACGGAGAAGGTTCGAAAACAGCCTTGCCTATATATGGAAAGTTTATGGAGAAGTTATACAAAGATCCAACATCCGGAATAACATTTGGAAAACTTCCAAAACCATGGACGAAAATTGAAAAGAAGTATTATTGTCCGACCCCTCGACCAAAAGTCGATACATCGGTTGTTGATAGTGTGGGAATGGGAGTTGAGGTAGATAGCGTTGTAATGAAGGAAAACGAAAATTAGAGAATACGAAAAATGTTAAAAAGGAACGGAAATAGAAATATGAAAATTTATTAAAACGATTTTCGTATTTCTATTTCCGTTTTTTATAAAATTATAGTTTCTGTAAGAAAACCTCTGACTTCACCTTAGATAGATCACCTAAATAAGACCAACGAATACCAGTAATGTATTTCTTAAATACAGCATTAACTTCTTTAGCTGGTACTTTGTTAATGTTATCTATGAAAGTGTTAAAGTTCTTCCAATTTCCTTTAGCTTCAGCAACACCCAAGCCTGCACATTGAGCATCATTAGTTTCTAGTCCCATGAAGTAAGTAGTATAATACTGACTTTTTTGATTTCTGATTTCTGTTTCACTGAAACCTTCTGACTTAATTTTCTTAAGTTCATCAATCATCACTCCTACTGCTTGTTCAGGATCAGTAGTAGTTACATAGATATTAGTAAACGGATTAATATTTGTTGAATAATAAGCTTGAGGAGAATACGATAAACTTCTTTTAGTTCTAATTTCATCGAATAATCTATCAGCTAAAATGCCAAAAGCAATTTGCATAGCATATGCCTCAGAAGTACCATAAGCAGGAGCATTCATAATACCTCTGATATAATTAGTAGCTAACTTTCTATCTTCAGTGTTTAAAGTAGATTGATTAATAGTTAATAGAGTTGGTTTCACTTGAGTGAAGCTACCTGTAGGCATAGTTCTAATCATCTTACGAACTTTCTCTATTAATTGATTTTTATCTACTCTACCAACTACAACTAAAAATACTTGACTTTTAGTCATCACTTTTTTGTAATGATCTTTTACATTAGTCAATGTTAATTTATTCAATGATTCTTCTGAACCTCTAGGATCTTTATCGTAATTTAAATTAGCAAAGGCATCGTTAAGAGCCATATCACCTAGGTATGCATCAGGATCAGATTTAGATTGTTGAATTGCAGAGATCATCGCATCTCTTTGCTTTTTGAATTCAGCTTCATCAAATAAAGGTGCATTTATTACATCTTCAAAGATGTTCCAAGTAGCATCGAAATTCTTAGATATACAGCTCATAGATACAAAGCCCATATCTAAATTCGAAGAACCTTCTATAGTGCTTCCCATTCTATCTAATAAACGATTAAACTCAGATTTGTTGAACTTCGAAGTACCTCCATTAGTAGCAATGTTTAGCATTAAATTTTCAACACCTTCTAAGTCTTTAGTATAATTTGTAGTTCCACCCTTAATAACTAAACGCGCACTTACAATTTGATTACTTGTCGGTTTATAAATTACCTTAAAGCCATCGACTATAATTTCTTCGGCTACTTGCTTAGTTTGTGCATTTGCGATATTACTAATGAATAATACTGATGCACTAAATAATAATATGATTGATTTTTTCATTGTTCTTTTCTAAAAAATTATTTTTTCACGATTGCAAAAGTGATTTTTCTACTATTAGCTTGCTCTTCAGCATTAACAGTTTTGATCTTTTTAATTTGGAAAGCCTTATTAGAAGTACCAATAATACGAGTCTCTTCTATACCATTAGTTTTCAAATAATTTAAAATCGTTTCATATCTAGCATTACCAGTATTTTTATTCTCTCCGTCGTGAGTATATGCTTCTATAGAGATATTTGCTGCTGGATTTATTTTTAACCATTGAACTAATGAAACTAATTTCTCATTATTTTTTTCAGAAATTAATTCAGTTTGATTCATGTCAAAGTTCAAGGTGTATTCTTCCATACTTAAACTTGGTGCAAAGAATTTATCAGTATTAAAATTCTTACGCATTCCGTTTTTCATCATTGCTCCCATTACATATGGCTTACCTTTGATGTATTTACGAACATAATTTTTTATATCATCACGAGTAACCTTTTGTAGATTATCTGTATAGTTAGTATAATATGTAATGTTCGCAGACGACCACCAATACGTTACAGTATGAATGAAGTTTGATGGTTTCTCCATGTTATACATCTCAGAAACTGATAATAAATCTTTAGCTGTTTGCAATTGCTCATCGGTAAAGTATTCATCACTATCCCACTCATTAATATTTTTCCAAAGTACATTATAAGCCTCTTCTAATTTTCTAGGGTTAGGTATTAAAATGATTCTAATTGGACCTACATACTTTGCAGTTTGGTAACCAACATTCACTTGAAATGCTAATCCGGTTTCAACTAATTCTTTGTATAGTTTAGAATTTTTTTGTTGAAGGATGTATGAAAACACGTCTGCTGCATAGGTAGCTTTTAAGTCGTTACGTGTATCAGGACCATGGTAAGTAGCCATAAACATAGGAACTTGCGCATTAGGTGATTCAACGATAAAGTTCTTTGAATATTCTATAGGTTTAAATTCAGGTATAGGCCATTTTTGAAAAGGGTCAACATTCGTTGGAGACCAAGAACCAAAAATTCTTTCAGCTTCAGCAAATACTTTATTATGATCTACATCACCACAAACTGCTAACAATGAATTATTCGGATAGTAATATTTATCTTTAATAACATTCATCTTTTGTGCAGTAGCCGTGTAGATGATTTCATAATCTCCAATCGGATTTTTGCGAGTATAATTATCGCCCCATACTTCTTTATTCATTTTGTCAAATAAAGCAAAAAACGGATTCGATTCAGCTCTTTGGAATTCACCTGCTACAACCGGATTTTCTTTTCTCATCTCTGTTGTATCAAACAATGGGTAGCGTATAGCTGAATTCATGAACTCCATACCTGGGGTTAATTTTTCCTTGCTTAAAGTAATAAAGTAATTTACTCTTTCTTCTGAGGTTGTGCCATTAAATGATACACCCAATTCACTTACTTTATCTAAAAATGCTTTCTGTGATGGATAGTCTTTATTAGCTTTAAAGAACATGTGTTCATATAAATGCGATAAGCCATTGTAATCTTTGTCTTCAGTATACGAACCATTACGAACTACAATCTCGATTGTTGCTAATGGAACATTTGCATCTTCTATCACCAAAACCTCTAGTCCGTTGTTTAACTTCTTCATAAAGAAGTTGTCAGGTAATTTCTCTTGAGCTATTGCATAGGCAGCAATCGATGTAATACCTAAAAAAAGTAGTAATTTCTTAATCATATTCTTTGATTGATTTTTGGTAAATATAAAGGCTTAAAGTTAAAAAAAGAGAGTGTAAACAAGCTTTTACACGTAAAATGAGTAATGAACAAAAAAAAGCGGATAAATATTTCATTTATCCGCTAAACCCAACTAAAAAAACTCAAACGATATGATGTTTTAAATTAGAGTGTATGAATTCTCTAATTTGCCGCAAAGGTACTGATTTATTAACTAAATTCAAATACATGCCTAAATAATATTTTAATATTTTGATTGATTGAGTTCAAAAAATTCATTTAAATACTTTAAACTAATATTTATGATTTTCTTGAGAATTGTATATATTTAGGAAACTAAAAAAAACGATATAAAGTCATGAAAAACTTCTTATTAAAGAGTATTGGATTAATAATTTTGATTAGCTGTACAATATCCATCGCCAAAGCACAACCAGGTCCGAATACCTATGCAAATGCTTGGTCTACTAAAACGGGTACTTTAAATGTACAATATCATAACAACTACCCTTACTCATATGCAGATTCAGACGGTGAGGCTACTGGAATTGAAATAGATATCATAAAGCAATTTGCTAAATGGTTGAAAGACAAAAAAGGTATAGAGGTTAAGGTTAATTTTGAAAGAAACGATGATTTCGCGAAATTCTATGAGAAAGTTAAAATAACTAAGAGTGTTTCTATTGGCGCAGGCTCAGTTACTGTCTCATCTGACAGGGCTAGAGAGGTAAAGTTTTCATCACCTTATTTAAAGAATAAGCCAGTATTAGTGAGTTCAGTAATGAAACCCACATTATCTGATGTAAGAAATATTTCAAAAGAATTTAATGGAATGACAGCTGTAATTGTAAAAGGGTCTATACACGAGAAATTAATTAAGAACATCAAAGAAAATTATTGGCCACAGCTTAATGTTGAATTAGTTGAATCACCAAACGTAGTATTAGACAAAATATCTGCTAATGAGAAGTATTTCGGATTTTTAGATTTGGTAACCTATTGGGCTGCAATGCAAAAGGATCAAAAGCCTTTAAAATTACATAGAATGAACAATACAGATACAGAAAACTTCGCATTTATTTTTCCAAAATCATCTGATTGGTCAAATGCATTTAACGAGTTTTTTGATAGTGGTTTAGGTTTTACAGGAACTGACGCTTATATGGATTTATTGCGTAAGCATTTAAGTTCAGAGATTATTAATGCAGTAGCAATTCAATATTAATTAAAATTTAAACATCAGGGGTAATAGATTCTTTACTCCTGATGTTTTCCATACCCTACCATCATTAGAATATAAATAGATATCTATAGCAATCGATTGTTTAGATTCATATTCGACTAATACTTGTAGACATCCGCCACAAGGTTTAATAATTTCATAATAATCATTAGTCTCATTGTTTGCGCAAACTGCAATTGCCTTAATTTCATTTTTAATATTTAGAGAACCATAATGAAAAAGAGCAACTCGCTCAGCACATAACCCTGATGGTGATGCCTTATTCTCTTGATTATTCCCTAAAATATATTCACCATTATCTAATCTCAATGCTGCTCCAACTTTAAATTTAGAATTGGGTGCATATGCATTTTCTCTAGCTAATAGTGATTGATTAATAAGTTCTTGTTCTTCAATATTTAACTCATCAAATTGATATTCAAAATATTCTACTTTTATTTCAATTCTATTCATTCTCGTTTTTCCAGGTTGATAATCTTTTGTTCATTATTTTAAACCAAATTGGAGGAAACAATGTAAGTAGTACCATAGCTGGATAGCCGTTAGGCAACTGCGGACTTTCATTATACTGTTTTAAAATTTGATAGTTTTTAGTAGCATATAAATGATGGTCAGAATGCCTTTGTAATTGAAATAAAAAATAATTACTGATTATGAAATTAGCATTCCAACTATGTGTAGCATTCGTTTTTTCATATGTATTATCTTCTCTTAAATTCCTTACAATACCATAATGTTCTATATAGTCTACAGATTCCAATAAAGAAAATGACAAGAAAGTTTGAGCAAGGAAGAATACAAGATATGATGCCACCATTTGCTCATTAAAAAAATACACTATCATAGTGCATACAAATAAAAAAAGGCAACTAAAAAAAACAGAATAATAAACCTCATGATTAAAAAGAGATTTTTTTATTTTTTTTGTATTTAAATATTCATCTTCTATTGCTATAGCACTGCTAAATCCTTTTAGAACCGATTGTTTCCAAAAACTGTAATAAGATTGGTTTAATCTGCTAGTAGCTGTATCTAAGGGTGTCCCAACATTTACATGATGTCCTCTGTTATGTTTTACAGTATAATGTCCGTAAAATACTTGTATCAATAATAATTTAGCTAAATACTTATCTAACTTATTATTTTTATGTCCGAGTTCATGCGCCACCACTATACCCACCCCACCATTCATAATCATGGTATTGATTACCATCGGTATAATAAGTTCTATATTTATTTCCTTGGTCGCAAATAAATAAACAAGCCAGAACATCATCAATGTTTGAACTATAGCCCATACATACAATACTGCCTTGTAAAACAATTCATCCTTCAACTGCTTTTCAGTCTCTGCATTATAATTTTGATTATCTACTCCAAATAATGGGTCTATAATAGGCATGACAATAAACATCATAAATGGTAATGAATACATCATGTATATATTGCCAGAGTAATAACTCAGCAAAAAAGAAATCGGGATAGTAAAAACTAATAGGTAACCGAATTTGTTGACTTTACGCATATCTAATTATAATGAAATATAGATAATTAAACTGAATATGAAAAATCAGCTAAATAATCATATTAATGTCATTTATTAGATACAAAACAACAAGTATAAAATATTGTTGTTATAATCATAGCATAATAGGTAACCTGATTTCTAATCAGGGTTTTGGTTTAGTTGTAGTTAAAACCCGGTCTTTTGGCCGGGTTTTTTTTATGTGAATCATTCATCAATGAATCTAGTATTACCGCTTCTGATAAATCTGTCCAGTCTTGATTATATAATCTTATCAACTTCTCCTTCTGCGCTCTTGTCCATCTATTTAATTCTATATACCTCTCCTTTGCACTAAATACATTATCATACTCCTCAAAATACACCAAACGGTTGGTGCTTGATTCAACTAATTGAAATAATTCCAAATTGTTCCTCAAATTTTTAGCAAAAAATATTATGTTCTCTGTTAATCCAACTGTTATAATTGATCTATTCGAATTCGTAATAAAATAGATGTACTTAGCGGGTGTTACCGGACCTTTAGTTAATAAATTAAACTCTCTTTCTACTACCATGGCTAAAATTTTTAGTTGATTATTAAAATATTTTTACTAATTTTATACGCAATAATACTAATTATTTTAGCATTTCAAAACATAATTATGAAAAAAATTAGCGCTAACATAAAATTCTTACGTAAGAAAAGAAACTTAACTCAACAACAATTCGCTGATTTACTGGGCATTAAACGTTCAATGATTGGTGCTTACGAAGAAGATCGTGCTAGTCCGAAGATGGACAACATGAAACAAATTGCTAATTATTTTGGCATTACCGTTGATGAGTTAGTTTCAGAGAAAATAACTGATAAATGGTTAGATGAGCGTGACAAGAAAAAAGAGAAAGAAAACGAAATCAAGGCCGGTAATCTAAGAGTACTTAGTATAACTGTAGATCAAAATGATAACGAGAACATAGAATTAGTGCCTGTTAAGGCATCTGCAGGGTATGTTAACGGATATTCTGATCCTGAATTTGTTAAAGAATTACCTAAGTTTCATTTACCTATGTTACAAGGTGGTACTTTCAGAGCATTTGAAATTAAAGGAGATTCGATGCTTCCTATTCAACCGGGCAGTATTGTAATTGGTGAATATTTAGATGATTGGAAGCAGATCAAAACAAACGAAACTTATGTACTTATCAGTAAAAATGATGGTATAGTATATAAACGAATTATCACTAAATCTAAAGAAAGTAAGAGTTATATATTAAAATCTGATAATAAGGCATACGAGCCATATAACATTGATCTAGATGAAATTTTGGAGATCTGGAAAGCCAAAGCATATATAAGCACAGTGTTCCCAGAGCCAGAACAAGAAATGAGTATTTCTCAATTGACAAACATCATGTTAGAGATGCAAAAAAAGATAAGTAATATGTAATTACAATAAGAAATAAGATCCTAGACCCAGTACCAACAAGAACCCCAAGGTATCAGTAAAGGCAGTTAAAAATATTGAAGATGCCACAGCTGGGTCAAACCCTAATTTCTCGAGTATAATTGGTACTGAAACTCCAACTATACCTGCTACTATTAAATTACCTAGCATAGCAAGAAAAACTACAACCCCTAACATCGCTGAGTGATTATTAAATATTGCAACAATTGATACAATAATACCAAAGAATAAGCCATTAAAAATTCCAACTAATACTTCTTTCGAAACAGTTTCGAACACTTTAGAGTCTGGCAAAGTATTCAATGAGATTCTTCTTATAGTAACCGCTAAAGCTTGAGTACCTGCATTACCTCCCATACCAGCAATGATTGGCATGAATGTAGCTAACAAGGTAATTTTCTGAATTGTTGGTTGAAAAAAATAAACCACTGAACTAGCCATAAATGCAGTGAGCATGTTGACTAGCAACCATGGCACTCTACTCTTAATCGCAGCCTTCCAATTACCACTTAACTCTTCTTCGTCAGAAACGTTTGCGATTTTTAAGATATCCTCTGTGGTTTCTTCTTCTAAAACGTCAATAACATCATCGAATGAAACAACCCCTAGCAATAACATATTCTTATCTACAACAGGTATCCCTGGTAAATTATACTGAGAAAGAAGTTGAGCTACTTCCTCTTGATCTGTATCAACTTCAACATATACTAAGTCATCATCAAGTAATTCAGAAATTTTAACAAATGGCTTAGCTTTAATTAAATTTTTGAGTGATACTGTTCCAACTAATTTATCTTCATTATCAATGACGTAAATCGCATAAAACGATTCAATTTCTTCTGATTGATGAGCAACATCTTCTAATGCGTCTTTCTTAGTAGTATTATAATGAACTTTAATAATCTCTGTCGACATTAAACCGCCGGCAGTATCTTCATTATATGTTAATAGTTTTCTGATTTCGGCAGCATCCTCCTCATCAATACGATCTAAAATTTCATCACGCTTTTCTTCAGATAATTGAGAAACAATATCAGTAGCATCATCATACGATAATTCTTCTACGATATTTGTGACTAAATCTTTATTTAAACTTTCGAGTAATTTCTCAGGATGTGATTCAGGGTCCATCTCTGATATAGCCTCAGAGGCAATCTCAATCGGCAATAGATTGATAAGAGCTTGGCGTTTTGCGTCTTTTAATAGCTCTAATATTTTTGCTATTTCGGATGGATGCAATTCATCCATGAAGGCACGTAATTCTTGTTCTGAACCTTCTAATAGGTCCTCGATTTTTTCTAAATCAAACAAGATATCATCGCGTTGCTTCATGATGCTCTAAAATTGCATGGCTAAAATACAATAAAAATCCCCTTTCGGGGATTTATTTTTTAGAGTTTTTGAACTTTTATATCTATCGTTATTGCTCTTGTTAAAGCATTAGTATTTTCAATATCCTTAACATGAAATATACCTAATCTTCCATTAGATAATTTAAACCCTACTACATCACCCTCTACTAATTTTGCTGCTTTTGTTGCAGTTAAAGTACCCGACATATCAGCAGTTAACATAGAATCATTAGTTAAAGCAATAAATTCTGCTTCATTTAAATCTGTTGCTAAGAATGTAGTATTATTTTTCACAGTCCATGATTTCACAGAAAAATGAGGATTCTGATCTTGAACGTTGTTGAATACTGGGTCTGACGGACTAGCGATTACACTTGAGTCACCAGTTTGTGAACCGAAATAATAAATCAAATCTATGAATGATTGTTTTTGTCCGGCTCTTGCTGTAAAATAAATCGAATCTTCAGATACTGAATAAAAACTTCCCAATGTCGAATTCGTTTGTCCGCCTAACAAATTAGCTTGAAAGCTTTCGAGATCTTTATAAGTCGGACCTGTTGGCGCTGGTGTTTCTTCTTCTGAGCATGCAACCATCAGCGTAGATAGTGCTAATACTGATAATAATTTAATTGAGATTTTTTTCATAACATATTTATTTAAAAGCAATATAAAAAAAAAGAGTCCGAAATTAATCGGACTCTCCAGTTTTTGTTTAATGAAAAATTACTTTTTGTAAGTAAATTCAATTTTGTCTAAGTTATCAGAAGCTGTTTCTGTTACAGCAGTGATTTTAATAACTACGTAATCATTTGCGAAACGAGCATTGCTAGCAATATAAATATCTCCAACAGCTAATACACCTGTAGAAGAAGTAGCAGTACCTGCATCGAATGCAGTTTCAGCTTTATTTAAAGTAGCGCCTGCATAATCAAATGTGCTAGCAGCTTTAACAAAAGTAGTTCCGTTAGAAGTACTCCATGTTTTAGGGAAAACTACACCACTTGTACCTACAGTACTGTTATCTACTAAGTCTTTAACCGTATTTGAAGCTGTGCTAGAAACACCTGTCTCAGCAACTAAGTCAAATGCACCTTGGTTTGGTCCTTGAAAGTTCCATACAACACCATTTGTTTTTTCAACTAAAACTGCTGAAGTGTCAGTTGGGTTTGGTGTAGGAGTTGGAGTAGTTTCTTCTTCTTCACAAGCTGTAAAACCAACAGATGCAACGATAGCTAACATTAATAATGCTTTTAAATTCTTTTTCATATTGTTTATTTTTAATTATTTGTATTTGATGTAAAATTCTAAAATATTCTCTAATATACAAACGATATATTAAAAAAATGTAAAATATTATATACTTATATACATTATAAATACATTATACTTTGCGGACCTTTATTGAAAATCAAATCTATAATGCTTAAATTTTCAATAAATGGCAATTTATTAACAAAGACTTGCTGATACTCACAGGGCTTAATTAAATCATATTCATTAGGCTTATTGAAATTCTCTTCTTTATCTAACTTAACAGTTTTATCTATTTTTAAAAGTTTAATAATCAATGTAATAAGCTCATAATTAAACTCCCATAAATATCGATGGCCTTGTTCAGAATAAAATTTCAGAAAATAATCTTCATAAAATTCAAAATATGGTGATCTCCTGTAGGCTGACTCAATACTTTTCCAATGTTGTTTTTGCCAGTTTTCAGCATACGATAACTCAATATGATTATACATTCTACTATCATCCCCAAGTTTGGTAGTAGGTATAGAAAGTAATAACTTACCATTTGCACCCAGAATATAAGTTCTATTTCTAAGTGTCTTTCTAATGTATCTATCTACTAAATGTAAGGTAGCATTATCATTAGCGAGCATTTGTTGAAAATAACCTATAGAGGGCAAATAATTGATGTGCATCTTAAATTTTGTAACTTTACAAAAGTAAAATTTTAATTCTTTATTATTATAGATAATGAAAAAGACATCTACTCTCCTATTGCTTTTAATTATTGGTTTTTTTAGCATTCAAAATGTTGAGGCAAAAAAATTAAAAGCTTATATCTCCTATTATACATTTAATACACCCGAAAACAATCCATACGTAGAAACACATTTCTCTATTGTTGGTAGTTCGGTTGAATATAAACCTAATAAAGCTGGCAAATATCAAGGAAGTATTGGAATTACTTTAATATTTAGAAAAGAAAATGAAATTGTAAGTGTCGACAGATTCAACCTATTGAGTCAAGAAATTACCGATACCAATAAAGTAGATTTTATTTTCTTAGACCAAAAAAGAACTCCATTACCAAATGGTAAATATACCATGGAGCTGAGTATTGCAGATAATAATAACCTTAAAAACACAGAGACAGTATCACAAGAAATTACTTTAGAATACGATTCTAAAAAAATTAATAGCTCTGATATTATATTAATTGAATCATTTTCTAAAAGTAATACGAACGATGCTTTTACTAGAAATGGATATAAATTATTACCTATTGTAAATAACTTTATTCCTACTAACATAACAAAACTAACCTTCTATCACGAAATCTATAACACCCAAAAGATAAGTCCGAACGAATCTTACCTCCTCGAATATTACATTCAAAATGCTGAAGGCCTTAATAAACTTAATAGTTATTCTTTAGCTAAAAAGGTAGCATCTAAAGATGTAATAATAACATTAAGTGAATTTGATATTAGTTTACTACCAAGTGGCAATTATAATTTAATAGTAGAACTTCGAAATAGAAACAATGAAATCATTGAATCTGCTTCTACATTTTTTCAAAGAAGTAATAAGGCATTGGGAGAAGATGTAAATGATTTTACAAAAATTAATGTCGACAATTCATTTGCGAGTAAATATAGTAAGCAAGAAATAGTAGATTATATCAAATCATTAAATCCGATTTCAACCACTAACGAAGTAACATATGTAAAAACACTTATTTCGGTAGATGATGAAACCCAAATGAAACAATACTTAGTATACTTCTGGCAGAAAAGATATCCAGGTAGTGCTGAGCAAGAGTGGATAAATTACAAAACGAATGTAGACTTAGTCAACGAGAAATATGGTTCTAGATTTACAAAAGGCTATGATACTGATAGAGGTGTAACTCATCTTAAATACGGACCGCCAAGCGTAATTAGAAGCAGTGATTTCGATAATAAAGCTTACCCTTACGAGGTTTGGCATTATTACAAGATAAAGCAATTCACAAATCGAAGATTCGTATTTTTTGCTCCTGAAAACATCAAAAATGAAATGGTGTTACTACACTCTAACATGTTTGGTGAACGTAATGACCCTAATTGGAAATACAAAATATTATCAAGAACAATGAAATATTCTGATGATGAGAGAAGCGAAGATTTAGAGTATTTCGGACAAAGACTAGAAGCAGATTATAATGACTAATATTTTTTCTTATATAGGAGTTTTCATTGTTAAACTCATCTCCTATTTACCATTTACTTTGCTTTATGTTTTCAGTGATGTATTATACATAATAGTATATAAGCTTATTGGATATAGAAAAAAAGTAGTACGTGAAAATTTAAGAAAATCTTTCCCTAATAAAACATCATCTGAATTACTCCTAATTGAGAAAAAATACTATCATGTATTATGCGACATAATAGTAGAAACAACCAAGCTAAATACATTAACTGAGTCTGAGATTAGAAAACGCGTAAAGATTAAAAATTCAGAAAGATTTTTCGAATTATTAAAAGAAGGTAAATCGATCAGTATGGTATTGGGTCATTATCTTAATTGGGAATGGTTTGTATTAGCTCTACCACTATATACAGGTGTTGATACATATGGTATATATAAGCCATTAACAAATAAGACATTTGATATACTTTTTAAGGATATGCGTTCTCGAATGGGTATGAAAATGACCCCTATGCAGCAAATAATGAGAGCCTTATTACAAGCTAAACAGAAACCTTATACTATTGCAATTGTAACCGATCAAACACCTTCAGATACTGATAATTGCTACTGGACAAGGTTTTTAAATCAAGATACCCCTATCTTTTTAGGAACAGAAAAAATTGCTAATCATTTTGATACAGCAGTTGCATTTTTAGATATGGATAGAACTAAGCGAGGGTATATAGAATTCGAATTTATTATCTTAGCAGAAAGTAGTAAAGGAAGACCTGAATACGAGATTACAGAGCTTCACACAAGATATTTAGAAAATAAAATTAATCGGAAACCTGAGTTTTGGCTATGGTCACATAGAAGATGGAAACATCAGCCAAAAGAAGAACATAAGAAAAAATTTAACTTATCATGACAGATCAACCACGAGTCGCGGTAGTCGTATTAAATTACAATGGAGAAAAGCTATTACCGAATTTCTTACCAAGTGTTTACAATACCAATTATTCTAATCTCAGAATTATCTTAGGAGACAATGCCTCTACTGATAATTCTGTAGACTGGGTAAAAAGTAATATGCCTCAAGTAGAGATCATCGTTAATGATAAAAACTATGGATTTGCAGAGGGTTATAACCAAATACTACAGAAAGTTAAAGATGTTGAATACTATGTATTACTGAATTCTGATGTTGAGGTGACACCTAACTGGATTGAGCCGGTAATTCAAATGATGGAGAAAGATCAGAGAATTGCTGCAGCGCAACCCAAGATTATTAGTTATATACAAAGAGACTCATTCGAATATGCAGGTGCTGCAGGAGGATTTATAGATTCATTCGGATATCCATTTTGTAAAGGAAGAATTTTTGACACAATTGAAAAAGACCAAAATCAATACGAGCAAAATGATGAAATATTTTGGGCTAGCGGAGCAGCATTGTTTATAAGGGCAGAGTTATATCATAAGTCAGGCGGACTTGATAAAGATTATTTTGCACATATGGAAGAGATTGATTTATGTTGGAGGTTAAAAAATATGGGTTATAAAATCATGTATTGTGCCGAATCTAAAGTATACCACGTTGGAGGCGCAACATTAAGTGAAACAAACCCGCATAAAACCTATTTAAACTTCAGAAACAGTTTAATAACACTAAGAAAAAATATCCCTCTTCACAAAGCATTTGGAATTATTTTCATCAGACATGTCTTAGATTTAATACAATTACTAAGATTTATATTCAGTGGTAAGTTCAGACATGCATTTGCTATAAACCGTGCTCATTATGATTTCTTGATTACACAAGCAACCTGGATGAATAAGCGTAAGAAGCTGATAAAGTTATTTAATAAACCTAATAATAAAGGCATCTATCATAGAAGCATTGTCTATGATTATTTTATTATGAGAAGAAAAAAATTTAAACAATTAGATGTTAAATTTTTTGATTAATAAAAGCTTGAATCGCTAAGTCATACGACATTAGTCCGAAACCCGAAATACTCCCCCAGCAATGTTTTGTAAGTAAAGTAGAATGTCTAAAGCTTTCTCTAGCGTATATATTGCTAATATGAACTTCTATAGTCTTTAAGTTGATTGCACGTATTGTATCACTCAATGCTATAGAACTATGAGAAAATGCAGCAGCATTAATAATTATACCTGTATAGTTTGATTCTGCGTTCTGAATACAATTAATTATATCAGTTTCTGAATTCGATTGATAATAATCTAATTTCAGTTCTAAGTATTTATTTTTTAATTGATTAAAATATTCTTCGAATGAAATTTCTCCGTATATTGTAGCCTCTCTTCTACCTAGTAAATTTAAGTTTGGGCCATTTACAAT
>JACCDI010477217.1_pt1 | contig 18263 bp, 12 predicted proteins | sample 7442791 | NCBI WGS metagenome assembly JACCDI01 (sample SAMN15323434, study PRJNA562643) | freshwater metagenome | isolation source: river surface water | place: USA:Blue River Watershed | collected 2017-08-15
ACCTGTACATTATGCCCTAGAAGGTTCCGTAGCCATTACAGGCGCCTTAGTACAATGGCTGCGCGATAACTTAGGGATCATTAAAAACAGCCCAGATATTGAAAAATTAGCCAAAGAAGTGGAGGACAACGGCGGATGCTATTTTGTGCCAGCCTTCTCAGGTTTATATGCGCCCTATTGGAAATCAGATGCGCGTGGCGTGATTGTAGGACTCACACGCTATGTCAATAAATCACATATTGCACGTGCAGCGCTCGAAGCTACCGCATTTCAAACCTGGGAAGTGTTGGAAGCGATGGAAAAAGACGCCGGAATTCCAATCACGTCCTTGCGCGTCGATGGAGGCATGGTAGTCAATCAATTATTGATGCAATTCCAAGCAGATATTCTTGGTGAAGAAGTGATTTGTCCTAAGATCATTGAAACTACAGCCTTAGGTGCTGCCTATGCAGCTGGACTCGCAGTAGGTTATTGGAAAAACTTAGAGGACCTACGCAAAAACTGGGGCATTGCGCATACCTGGAAAAAACAGATGCCGGCGTCAACACGCCAGCATCTGCAAGGTCAATGGAAAAAAGCCGTTACGAAAAGTTTCGACTGGGCTGAAGATTAAGCACGCTTAATCTTTACGGCTTCTACTTTTGTTGTCCCATATGCAGGACAATACGAAGGTTGTGCACAAGAACTAAAGATTAATCCGGCCAACACACTTAATGCCATAAGCTTTTTCATATCGTTTTGATTAAACTGTTACTACTGTTTTCTTAATCACTGGCTTCACCTCTGCAACTGGAGTTTTAGGCTCATTATAACCTAAAATCTGTAACATCGTCCCACTCGATTGTTCCTCTTGGAACAAGCGCGTTGTAATTGTTCCATCTTCTAATCGATCCACAATCACGTGCTTCGGTGCTGGAATTAAACAATGTTGGATGCCACCGTAACCTCCTAAAGATTCTTGGTAAGCACCGGTGTGGAAAAAGCCAACATACTGGCGTTCCTGATCCTCTTCAAATATAGGTAAATACAAATCGGAACTATGTGCTTCGGTATTATAAAAATCCATCGAGTCGCAAGTCAATCCACCTAAATTCACTTTCTGATAAGGCGAACTCCAATTATTGACAGGTAACATGATGTACTTCTGATTCATACCCCATGAATCCGGTAATTGCGTAATGAAAGATCCATCGATCATATACCATAACTCCTTATCATTCTGCAACTTCTGATCAATAATCTCATACAACACAGCTCCACTTTCCCCTACCGTATACGAACCAAACTCAGTGAATATATTCGGTACAGGTACATTGTTCTTATTGCAAATCCACGAAATTGATTCAACGATTTCGTCGACCATCGACTGGTAATCGTAGTTAAATTGAAGTGATGTTTGAATCGGCAAACCACCCCCTAAATCGATCGAATCTAATTCAGGACAAACTTTTTTCAACTCACAATATTTGTAAATAAAGCGGCTTAATTCCGACCAATAATACGCAGAGTCTTTAATTCCAGTGTTGATAAAGAAATGAAGCATCTTCAGATTAAACTTCGGATTTGGCTTAATTTTCTCTTCATATAAGGAAATCACATCAGAATAACGAACACCTAAACGCGACGTATAGAACGCGAAATCTGGCTCCTCATCTGTTGCGATGCGAATTGCTAAATTAGCTTTTTCGGCAGTCACCGACTTCTCATAGAAATCGATTTCCTTTAGATTATCAAGGATTGGAATACAGTTGAATCCATCATTGATTAACTCGGAAATATATTGTGTGTACAAAGGTTGCTTGTAGCCGTTGCACAAAATAAAGGTCGACTTCGATACTTTTCCTTGTTTGTACATATCCCGAATAATGGGAATATCAAATGCACTAGAGGTTTCTAGGTGCACATGTTGCTTCAAAACTTCCTCTAAAATGAACGAGAAATGAGAAGACTTCGTACAGTAACAATAGGTATAATTCCCCTTGTAATTATATTTCTTGATGGCATTACGAAATAGCAATTTGGCATTTTCGATATGCTCCGAGATTTTCGGCAAATAGGACACTTTTAACGGCGTGCCATACTGCTTGATGATTTCCATCAAGGGCACGTTGTTAAATAACAACTCATTATTCTCATTGATATTGAATTCACGCGTGGGGAACTCAATGGTTTGATCAATTAGATCGACGTAATTTTTCATTCAGTCAGATGAATTGTACTCAAGCGAACTTGAGTTTGTGGAAAAACGTGCAAAACTGCAATAAAAGTATGTACTTTGCAAACGAATTACTGATTAAGTTATTATGCCCAAAATTCATTTTATCGCAATCGGCGGCGCTGCCATGCATAATTTAGCACTTGCCTTAAAAGCCAAAGAATTTGAAATCACCGGCTCCGATGATGAAATTTACGAACCATCTAAAAGTCTTTTAGAAGCAAATGGTATCCTTCCCGATGCATTTGGCTGGTTTCCTGAGAAAATCACATCTGATTTAGATGCCGTTATTGTGGGGATGCATGCACGTGCCGACAACCCTGAATTACTCCGTGCACAAGAATTGGGCATTCAGATTGAATCCTATCCTTCATTTTTATACGAACAAAGTAAAAACAAGCAGCGGATTGTGATTGCGGGAAGTCATGGAAAGACGAGTATTACTTCCATGATTTTACATGTTTTAAAAACGCTTAACAAACCATTTGACTATTTAGTGGGCGCACGGATTGAAGGATTTAACCTGATGGCCTCCCTTTCGCATGCTCCAATTATTGTCATTGAAGGTGACGAATACTTAGCTTCTCCGATCGACCGACAAGCCAAATTTTTATTATACCAACCGCATATTTGTTTAATCTCAGGCATCGCTTGGGATCACATTAATGTGTATCCAACGTTTGAATCGTATACCGATTCATTCAAACAATTAATTCAAGAATTGCCCAAAGCAGGTTCTTTGTTTTTTGACGAGACCGACCACGTGCTGGCAGACTTAACAGAAAGCTGTCCAGAACATGCCGCGAAGCAAGGTTATCAGGCACATCCATCGACTATCCAAGATGGCCAAACGATTTTGATTGGAAAAGATGGTAAATCATATCCAATTCAGGTTTTTGGTGAGCATACCTTGAAGAATTTAAATGGTGCCCGATTGATTTGCGAGCAAATAGGCGTTTCGACAACTGCTTTTTATGAGGCCATTCAAAGTTTCAAAGGAGCGGCAAAACGATTGGAGTTAGTTGCATCCGTAGAAAACGGATTGTTTTATAAAGATTTTGCACACGCTCCATCGAAAGTAAAAGCGACCACGGAGGCATTGAAAAATCAATTCCCGTCTCGAAAATTAGTGGCTTGTTTGGAGTTACATACATTTAGTAGTTTAAATCCGGCCTTTTTGCCCCAATATGCGGGCACCTTGGATTTGGCAGATGAGGCGATCATTTACTTAAGTGAACATGCGCGCGAAATCAAACGCATGGACCGTATCGAAGAAGACGTCGTTCAAACTTATTTCAAGCATCCTCGCTTGCGAGTTATCCGTGATGCGGAAACCTTACGTAATTCCTTGTTAGCGGAAACGTGGGGAGATGCCAACCTGCTCATGATGTCTTCAGGGACATTTGATGGGTTGGATATGCCAAAATTGGGTCAAGAAATCGGGATGTTACGCGTGTAGCAATTGATCTAGCTCGGCTTTAAAACCAGTCAGCAAAAGCTCCTTCATACTAATCTTACGTTTTTGCGTATTGATTTTGCTCTGCGTAGGTTTATCATCCATGAGACGATCGCGTTCCGCTTGCGCTATAAAATCGTCTAGTTCACCTCGCTCCTTCTTCGTCATGTAATCCATTTGATTAATCATGATTTTCAATTGCTCAATCCGAGGCTTATCGTTTAAGGCTGGATGGCGATACGAAATCACGCGCAACAAATAGTTCATTTCAAAAATCTTATCGCATGCATTTCGGAAACGTTCAGCCATACTGCGATCTATCGTTTTCACTTGCGCAGTAACCTCTTTCCATTTAATGAGGTAGGCCTTAGCTAAGTCGGCAGTAGCCGGCATATTCACTTGATCGCCCAACTTCAATTCTAATTCCCCCGTCATAGCGACTAGTTCTTGAATTCGTGGATCGACACGAGGCTTGTATTCTATGCCATTTATGCGATTATACTTTTCGAAAAACATGTCATTGGCTTTCTTGAAATTCTTCCAAAGCATGGATTGCTTTTTCGGTGGAAGACCAACGACCAATTTCCATTCCTTTTGCAATTCTTTGACTTTGATGATGGCTACGTCTAAGTCGTCTGACTTGCGGTATTGATGTACGGCATCGATGTATCCTTGTAAAATGAGGATTTTCTCGTCGATTTGTCGGTTTTTATCTTCAAAAAACGCTCTTCTACGTAAGAAGAACTGATCCATAATTTCTTGAAATGAATCTGACAGGGCATCTTGGAACTGTTTGTCCACCGGACCCGTCTTCACCCATTTGGCTTTCAATTCCATCAGCTCATCGGTCGCCGAAATGACATCCTCTTGGTTTGCAATGACTTGAGCATCCTCAATGAGGGCACGTTTGATTTCAAGATTCTTGATTTGATTGTTTTGAATGAGTCCACGAAGAAATTCTTCCAGTTCATCCAGCTTAGTGAGCAGGGGAATAAAATCACCTAGGCCATCGAAGGTAGCCAAGTAGGCTTTCATCTGAACAACCTTGGTTAGGTAGGATCCTTTATTTTGGACTTCTTCCACCTCTTGGGCTAATTGATTAACCTTGGATTTGGCTAATTCGAACCGTCTGGCGAAATAATTTAGTGCTTCTTGTTCGGTATCGCGAACAAAACCGATTTCACGCAAAGGGAAATCCAAATAGGCATTTAGAAAAACTTTGCCGTCCTGGCAAAATCCGTACTCATTTTTAACGGTGTGGCTCATGTCAAATCTTATAAAAGAGCTTCAAGCAATCGCTTTGGCTCATTAAATCCAGCCTCAATTTATCTAAAAAATTATAAATAAATCAAGAAATCATTCACCGAAACTCAAAAAATTACATAAAAATAACATTCTTTGCAGGTTCAAATCAAACTAACACGATTGACCTTATGAGTAACGAAACGATTATATTTTCAATGGAGCGCGTTTCCAAAGTGATTCCTCCACAGAAAACAATCATTAAAAATATATATTTATCCTTTTTTTACGGTGCAAAAATCGGGGTTCTTGGACTTAATGGTTCCGGTAAATCAACCCTTTTACGCATCATTGCCGGTTTAGATAAATCATTTACTGGTGACGTAGTCTGGTCTCCAGGCTATACGGTTGGATTGCTTGAGCAAGAGCCCCAATTAGATCCCAATAAAACGGTTCTCGAGGTTGTTGAAGAAGCCGTAGTTGAAATTAAAAACCTATTAAAGGAGTTTGATGAGATTAACGAGGCGTTTGCGGATCCGGATGCCGACTTTGATAAGTTATTGGCGCGTCAAGGAGAAGTTCAAGAAAAACTTGACCATAGTAATGCGTGGGAATTGGATACACGTTTGGAAAAAGCCATGGACGCGTTGCGTTGCCCAGATCCGGACGCTTTGGTCAGCACACTTTCTGGTGGAGAAAAACGCCGTGTGGCACTTTGCAGATTACTACTTCAAGAGCCGGATGTCTTGTTGTTAGATGAGCCTACTAACCACTTGGATGCAGAATCCGTTGACTGGTTAGAACAACATTTACGTCAATACAAAGGAACCGTTATTGCCGTAACCCACGATAGATACTTCTTGGATAATGTAGCTGGTTGGATTTTGGAATTAGACCGTGGTGAAGGGATTCCATGGAAAGGAAATTATTCTTCGTGGCTAGAGCAGAAACAAAACCGGTTGGCACAAGAAGAAAAGACAGAATCTCGCCGACAAAAAACCCTACAACGCGAGTTAGAGTGGGTTCGTATGGCACCAAAAGCCCGTCAAGCAAAATCAAAAGCGCGTATCGGGGCTTATGAAAAATTACTCTCGGAAGAGAATCGTCAGAAAGAGGATAAGTTGGAATTATTCATTCCAGCAGGTCCGCGTTTAGGAAATAAGGTTATTGAAGTACATGGTGTTTCTAAGTCCTTTGGAGATAAGTTATTGTATGAAAATGTCAGTTTCACACTACCTCCGGCAGGGATTGTGGGCATTATTGGACCAAATGGTGCAGGTAAAACAACGATGTTCAAGTTGATTACAGGTCAATTGCAGCCTGATTCTGGAAGTTTTGAGGTAGGCGAAACAGTGAAATTAGCTTACGTGGATCAAGAGCATAATCAGCTGATTGCTGAGAAATCGGTGTATGAAACGATTGCTGACGGCAATGATTGGATCATGCTGGGTGGCAAACAATCAAATGCTCGTGCCTATGTGAGTAAGTTTAATTTCAATGGGGCGGATCAAGAAAAGAAAATTGGCAATTTATCTGGTGGCGAGCGCAACCGGGTACATTTGGCGATGATGTTAAAAGAGGGGGCGAATGTGTTGTTGCTGGATGAGCCAACCAACGATTTGGATGTAAATACACTACGTGCATTGGAGGAGGGTTTAGAGAATTTTGCGGGTTGTGCAGTGGTTATTTCCCACGATAGATGGTTCTTAGACCGTATTGCAACGCATATTTTGGCATTTGAGGGAGATTCTCAGGTGACGTATTTTGAGGGTAACTATTCAGAATATGAGGAGGCTCGGAAAAAACGATTAGGGGATGTGGCTCCGAAACGAATTCGGTACAAGAAGCTACAATAAGGTCTGTAGATTAAGCAGGACCACTTATGCACACTTTTGTGTATTTTTGCACGTGAAAATGAGCCTTACAATAAATAATTTAGGCAAAGATTGAGTGTTTAAACGAATGGCAACATGACACCAAGAGAAAAAATTCAAGCGGTTATTGACGAAATGGGTAAAGTGGTTGTTGGGCAGGAGCGCCTCATAAACCGCCTACTTGTGGGTCTATTTACGGGTGGGCACGTACTCTTAGAGGGCGTACCTGGACTAGCCAAAACACTAACAATCAATACATTAGCTAAAATATTAGATTTACATTTTCAGCGAATTCAGTTTACTCCGGATTTACTTCCTTCAGATTTAGTGGGTACAATGATTTACAATCCGCTAAAAAATGAGTTTGAAGTTAAAAAGGGGCCTATTTTTGCGCAGATTATATTAGCGGATGAAATAAACCGGGCACCCGCAAAGGTGCAGTCGGCCTTATTAGAAGCCATGGCTGAAAAGCAGGTTACGATTGGCGAAACTACTTATCCATTGGACAAGCCATTTCTTGTCCTAGCGACCCAAAACCCCGTGGAGCAAGAAGGAACTTTCCCTTTGCCTGAGGCGCAAGTTGACCGCTTTATGATGAAGGTTTTCCTTAATTATTTAGATAAGGAACAGGAGCTGGAGGTGATGCGGAAGATGTCCAATATGGATTTTCAGTATGAGCCCAAGGCGATTTTAACGCTATCTGATATTCAGGCAATTCGAAAAGAGATTAATCAAATTACGATTTCGGAGACCTTGGAAAAATACATCATTGAATTGATTTTTGCGACGCGAAATCCGGCGGATTATGGTCTAACGAAAGAGGCGGATTATATTCAATTTGGCGCATCTCCGCGTGCGAGTATTCATTTAAACTTATCTGCTAAAGTGATGGCCTACCTCGCAGGACGTGATTATGTATTGCCAGAAGACATCAAGGAAATGACGCCGGATGTGTTAAATCACCGGATTATTTTGACTTACGAGGCAGAGGCGGATAACATCACGAGTTTACAAATCATTCAAACAATCTTGAGTTCGGTGGCGATTAATCGTTAAATCATCAGTAAAAAAGCCATTTGAATTGCTTTTAAGGTCAAATTAAGACCTTATGAGATTTCGTTTTGCGCTGATCATCAGCACCTTTTTACTTTTCAGTTTCAATGCCTCGGAGCCTTTGCGGGTATTTTTGATTGGCGATTCCACGATGGCCGATAAGATTCCTGCGGACTTTCCGGAGACTGGCTGGGGGATGCCCTTTGCGAAATTATTCAATGAGGCAGTAGAAGTGCAAAATCATGCGTTTAACGGTCGGAGCACCAAAAGCTTCCGCCGCGAAGGTCGCTGGGCGAAAGTACAAGCTCAATTAAAAAAAGGGGATTATGTGTTCATTCAGTTTGGCCATAATGATGCCAAAGTCAGTGATACGTCTCGGTATGCTCCGGCTCAAACTGATTTCAGGGCCAACCTGATTCGCTATGTGAAGGAGACGCGGGCATCAGGTGCTACCCCAATTTTATTAACGCCGACGCAACGGCGTAAGTTTGATTCAACAGGTGTTTTTGTCGATCAACATGCTGATTATCCGGCAGTAGTTCGCGAAGTAGCGGCGCAGGAAAAAGTAATGTTGATTGATGTAGAGAAGGCGAGTAAATCGATCATCCAGCAAGAGGGACCCGAAGGCGCTAAAAAAATATTCTTGCATTATCCGGTCGGCATATTTAAGAAATTCATGAAAGGGGTGGCGGATGATACGCATTTCTCACCCTATGGTGCGACGCGCATGGCAAATCTGGTGGCAGAAGCTTTAGCAAATTCAACAGAGCATTTGAAAAGCTTCTTACGTAAATCAGCTTTCAGCGAAAAATACGAATTCGAATTACCTGCCGTGGCAACGACAGCATTTAAAAGAGATACATTTAATATTGTGCAATATGGAGCTAAGCGTGCGGTAGGGGTGTTGAATACGGGTGCGATCCAACAAGCGATTCAGACTGCAAACCAACAAGGCGGTGGGGTTGTCTTGATTCCTGCTGGATTCTGGATCAGTGGTCCGATCACAATCTTATCTCATGTGAACTTGCATTTGGCGCAGGGAGCTGTTTTGCAGTTTAGTGATAATCCAAAAGATTACCCTTTGGTGCGCACAAATTGGGAGGGGGTAGATGCGATTAGGGCTCAATCTCCTATTTCAGCTTTGAGTGCTAGGAATATTGCCATAACGGGTCAGGGAATTATTGATGGTGCGGGGGAAGTATGGAGACCGGTGAAGAAAGGGAAAATGACAGCGGGAGAATGGGATAATTTGGTTCGTTCGGGCGGAGTATTGGATTCGAAAAAAGAAACCTGGTACCCTACGGCCGGGGCGCTAAAAGCATCTACGATGGATCGTCCAGGTGTTGTGGCGGCAGGGTTTACGGAGGCAAATACAGAAGAAATTAAGGAATTTGTCCGGCCAAATATGATCAGCTTCCGGGAATGTGAGCAAGTGTTATTGGAAGGTGTAACGTTTCAAAATTCACCTGCTTGGAATATTCACCCACTGCTTTGCAAGCATGTGACCGTTGAGAATATCTCCGTAAAAAACCCGTGGTATGCGCAGAATGGCGATGGAATTGATATCGAATCTTGCGAGTATGTGACGGTACGCAATTCGCGTTTCGATGTGGGTGATGATGGAATTTGTCTGAAATCTGGCAAAGATGCGGAAGGCCGTAAACGCGGTAGGCCAAGTGCGCATATCATGATTGAGAATTGTGTTGTTTTCCATGGTCATGGTGGAGTGGTGGTCGGAAGTGAGATGTCAGGGGGTGTACATGACTTGTATGTAAGGAACTGTCAGTTTTTAGGAACGGATGTAGGATTACGATTTAAGACTGCGCGGGGACGGGGCGGTGTCGTAGAAAACGTGTTTATTCGGGACATTTCAATGAAAAATATAGCTGGCGAGGCGATTCTATTTGACATGTATTATCAAGGAAAAGATCCGGTGGCTACTTTTGGCGATGGAGGTGAGACTCCTAAAATTGAATTGTTACCTGTCAATGAAGGAACGCCACAGTTTAGACATATTTTCGTTGAAAATGTAGTTGCCAAAGGAGCCGAGACTGGATTGTTGATTCGCGGCCTACCCGAAATGCCAATTCACCATATTCAACTTAGCCATTTAGATATTGAAAGCGTCCAAGGGTATCGGGTAATTGAGGCGCGGGATATTGTCTTGAAACAAGCAAAATTCACGGAGACGGGAGCGAAAAAATCGGAGTTATTTCATGTGAAAAACTGGAAAAATAATTAACCCCTTACCTTTGCCAATCCTCCAAGGTTTGGCAAAGGTAGGTGAAAAAAAGTTCAAGAAACTGATAATTTTATGGCATATCCTTCCATTTTTCTTTCATCTACAACTGAGGAATTATTTCACAGAATAGACCAACTAAATCCACAAACTCAAGGTCTTTGGGGCAAAATGACAGTTGGTCAAATGCTTTCGCATTGCGCCGTTCCATATGAACAGATCCTAGGATTAAATAAACAACAACCGCCATTATTTATGCGGTTTATTTTAAAGTTATTTTTCAAAAAATCGATGGTTAACGAAGTGCCTTACAAACAAAACTTACCCACGGCACCCAGCTTTATTCGTACTGAGAAATATGATGTGGAAAAAGAAAAAGAACAATTAAAGGAGTTAATTAAATCGATCCAAGAAATGGGAGCAGAAAAATTAGTTGCCAAACCATCGTTAAGTTTAGGAAAGTTGACAGCTGCAGAATGGAATAATTTGTTGTATAAACATATCGATCACCACCTCCAACAATTTGGTGTTTAACCTACCTTTGCCAATCCTCCAAGGTTTGGCAAAGGTAAGGGGGAAAAACTTCAAGTAACTGATAATTTTACTTGCGTAAAATCAAAATACTCGGATCCGTGACAAAGCGCCCAGCTTGATCACCAAATAGCGCCAAACCTCCACGCGTAGACTCAAATCGCAGCACTAACTTCCCCGTTTTCAAAGCGGCTTGCCAAGCAGCTGCAGGAATCACACCCTGAACTAAATACCCATAGGTTCCCGCCTCATCTAGTTTTTTATTCCGCGCCTGATAATGCCACGAAAGCACTCCCTGATGATCAGCAGGATCATCCGCCAAAACCGTCTCTAGAACCACGACTCCATTCGACGAAACACGCATCGAGGAAGATGAAGGATACACATCCGTCTGCGGATACGCATTCGGATTAACACTGGGATCAAAGGTTCCTTTGCCCAACATATAATCTCCATCCATTTTACCACCATCTGGTCGATCCTTTCCTAACAATGGCTTAGACGAAGCCTCCACCATAAATCGAACCTCCGCAATATCACTTCCCGAAATCGGGAATTCATATTCAAAATAACCGGCACCTGCCCCATTAACTTTTTGGCCTAAAACTCCAGTCCATTGCTTTTCCGGCCATTGCGAAGCACTATACCGCTCCACAGGCACGGAAACTAATTCCATTTTTGGATTCGATGGCTTTACATTTCCTTCCTCAACGATAATATGACCAAAATTTCGATGTAATACTTTTCCCGAAGGATCCATTAAAATGAAGCTGAGCGTATTGACAGATTTATCTTTTGGCAAAACCACCGATAAAGAATCCAACGCCCGAACATCCCAAGGGGCAAACTTTAGAGGCATCTCCTTCGTCCAATGCGTTTGTTTTTCTCCCCATGCCGTCACGCCAGCAAACGAAATTTTCAAACGCAGCCCCCCTGACAAATCCGTCATAGATGACAGATGAAGCGGAATCTTAATGGTTTGGCCAGCCTTGCCAGCCCAAGTTATCTCCTGACCCGTCGAAACATAAAACGGCCCATGCAAATCCTTCAATGTCATCCCCGGCACAATTGCCCCAAAACCTGTTTCCTTCTCCGTCCGATCAAATTTATAATAGCCATTCCACTCATTAATCACATCATGATGTTCGGTATATAGCCAACCAGCCATCTTCGGATGATTCCGAAACGAATTCATCGCCTTATGATAATCAAACGTATAATCCACATCACCCGTACTTCCCTGATACCCCCACACATTCCCAAACTCCGAATTAATCATCGGCTGTGCCCCTTGCACATAGCCCTTTTCAAAATTCCACTGACTCCCCGGAAAAACATTTTTAGATTGATCATCCATGACTTGATCCCACTCATAACCCGCCTGATACGCATGCCATGAATGAATATCCGTCTCCGTATGCCCCCGACCACAACAAATCGAATTATCTTCCACTAGTCGTGTTGGATCTAAGGATTTTGCCAAACGATACACTGAAGCCACCCACTTTTGGGTTTCCGAGGTATAAACAGATTTATTATCGACCCGAGTAAACAACCCCCAAGTCTCATTAAACGTGATCCAAGAAAAAATCGCCGGATGATTAAAGTCGCGCTTCAGCATTTCATGCAAGGTATATTCTGTCTCCCGACGCATATCGGCATCCGGCTCACCCCAGGAATTAGGTACGTCCGACATCACCAATAACCCCAACTTATCTGCCCAATATAACTTGCGTGGGATGTCCACTTTGATGTGCGTTCGAATCCCATTTAACCCGATTCGCTTACTGCGCATAATTTCATCCTTCATAAATGCATCCGAAGGAAACGTGTAAAATCCATCAGCATGGTAGCTTTGGTCAAGCGCCAATTGCAAATACACCGGCTTATTGTTCAACGCAATGTAAGGAATCTTAGAACCCGGCAAAGACGTCACTGAAATCTTCCGAAATCCAAAATATCCTTTCACCTGATCATCCCCTAAACGCATCGACAAATCATATAAATATGGATCTTCCAGTGACCATAAGCGCGGTTTTGCCAATTTCAACGTAAGCTCCGCAACAGCTGCACCTTTCTTCACAGGGATGCTGGCCGACTGCCCATGGGCAAGTCTTACGTGTAAAACGGCATCTTTTGACGCCACACCCCCTAAATAGGTTTTGATCCGAACAGAACCCTTGTCAATATCCGGATACACCGCATAATGATCAATATAATCCGATCCCCGCGCATCCAAATAGACCGTCTGCCAAAGCCCACGCGCATTTCCATACCCCTGCTTCCCATATAAAGTAAACATCCGCCGCTTATCATCTACTCGAATATCGACAGATTGAATCCCCGGCTTCAAAAATGACGTAACATCAAAATCAAACGGCGTATATCCACCTTTATGCTCGCCTACAAATTTGCCATTTACATACACAGACGTATGCCAATCTGAAGCTCCAATATTCAAAAACACACGCTTAGAACCCCACACGGCAGGTACTTGAAATGTCCGATGATACCAGGCTACATCGGCTTCATCCTTTACACCCGAAAGCTTCGATCCCCAAGGAAAAGGAACCTGAATTTTATGTGCAAATCTAGATGGAATAACGAACGTAGAGTCAAAGGTGAAATCCCAGGAACCATTTAAATTCAACCACTGTGACCGCATTAAATCAGGCCTCGGATGTTCCGGAAGGGGTTGAGTTGTTTTTTGTGCAAATACAAAGGAGTTAGCCCCTAATAATAGGAGTATCAATAGCTTTTTCATAGGTTTAGATTTACACAAGGGTAAATTGCGCAAAACAAATTTGGCAAAAAATCTGATTGTTTCAGCTAATTTTTAATTTAATAGGTAATTTTACGGCCATGAGTCAATTAGAAGAATTAAAAAAGAAGATCCCTACACAAATAGCTGTAATCGGAGGAGGTAGTTGGGCTACAGCACTTGTTAAAATTTTATCTGAAAACCAGGTCAAAATTAAGTGGTGGATCCGTCGGAAATCAGACGTTGACTTTATCCGAAAATACAACCACAACCCAAGCTACCTCACAGATGTAGCCATCAACCCACGCAAAGTAAAAACATACAGTAAAATGTCTGACGCCTTAGCCGGTGTTGAATATATCATTTTAGCTGTACCTGCTGCATTTATTCCAGCCACCTTAAAAGATTTAAACCAAAAACACTTCGAAGGAAAGAAAATTGTATCCGCAATTAAGGGTATGATTCCTGAAGAAAATTTATTGGTCACGGACTGGATGGAAAAGGCATTTAATGTACCCATCAGCCAAACCTGTGTCATTGCCGGCCCATGTCATGCTGAGGAGGTCGCACTCGAAAAACAGTCGTATTTGACTATTGCATCGCCTTCTTTGGCAGTGGCACAATCCTTTTCAAATTTACTGAATAGTCGATTTTTACAGGCCCATGCCATTGAAGATCTCTATGGCGTTGAATATTGCGCGGTTATCAAAAACATCATTGCGATCGCTTGCGGAATTACCCGAGGTTTGGGATTTGGCGACAACTTTCAGGCGGTACTTGTCAGTAACGCCATGCAGGAAATTAAGATTTTCTTAGATGTGGTCTACCCCGAAGCTAAACGTGACTTAAATAGCTCTGGATATCTTGGGGACTTATTAGTAACGGCTTATTCCCAATTTTCACGTAACCGTACGTTTGGAAACATGATTGGTAAAGGGTATTCTGTAAAATCTGCGCAGATTGAAATGAACATGATCGCAGAAGGCTATTATGCCGTTCGCAGTATTTATTCGATTTCCCGTCAGCACCACATTCACCTTCCCATCATCGAAGCTGTCTACAACATCGTGTATGAAAAGGCAAATCCTCAGATGGAAATGAACAAGTTAAAAGGATTCTTAAAGTAAGAAGGACTTAATTAACGCCGCCGTTGATGCCAATGATTCTTGCGAAGGATTCAACTTTTCTTGCGAAAAATTAATGTCTAACATCCGATTCATGGGTACCAAATGCACATGCGCATGTGGGACTTCTAGACCAATAACAGCCACACCTACCCGCTTACATGGAATCGCCTTTTTAATAGCTGGTGCAATTTTTTGCGCAAACTTCATCAAGTCTCCAAGCAATTCAGGCTCCAAATCAAAGATATAATCTACCTCCTGCTTGGGAATAACCAACACATGTCCTTCGACTAAGGGCATCACGTCTAGAAATGCCATAAAGCGATCATCCTCCGCAATCAAATGACACGGGATTTCTCGATTCACAATTTTGGTAAATATCGTCGCCATACTAATCGATGCGTTTAAGATTACACTTGGTAATCGGCTTAATAATCAAAGGTACCTTTTCCAATTTCACCGCATCACTATCCAAGCCAAAATACTTATCCTCCGAATGCGTAAACTGCTTCACAAAGAAGTGTGCTTTCATAACCAAGCGGTCCATAAATGGCATCTCATTATCATAAGACAAGAATTTCTCTAAGACAACAAATCGGAAATCACCAATCACATTTTGCTCATTTAATGATTTATAACGTGACGTAATATCCACTTCACCTCGGGCAACCATCTCCTCAACAACCTTACGGAAGTATAAATTAATGCGCTGCTCCACACGGAAACCTAATTTGAAATTCACCTTAATAATATCATCACGCTCAATCACAGTCACTTTATAATCCATGGTATACGGATCATCCATCGTATCTACGTGCACAAACCAATAGATATCCGCTTTCTTCGGTCGGCGTTGAAAAATCGAATAGATAATCTTCGATTCAATATCCGTCACCCGCGCGGCATTGGACATAAAGACCAAATGAGTTGCGTATTTAGGAATTGTTTCATCCTTACTTAATTCTTTGAGTGGCTCGATGTAATCGGCCAACTTCTCATATTCGGTTAATTTTTTCTTAATACGTGTAGCACGGAACCAAACCCACATAAGTAGGATGACTACTCCGGCAATAAATAGTGATACATAACCTCCATGCCAGAACTTTTGGAGATTCGCTACTAAGAAAGCACCTTCTAATGAAACATAAACCACTAAAAATAATAAGATCCACCACATGTCAACCTTCTTGATATGCAAGTAATACGCCATCAGCGAGGTTGTCATCAACATCGTCATCGTGATGGCCAAACCATAGGCCGCTTCCATGTTCGCCGATTCACGGAACCACAAAACAACACCGACGCAACCCATCCAAAGCAATAAATTGATGGAAGGAACGTACAATTGACCTTTTTGATCTGATGGATAAATCAAACGAACACGTGGCCAGAAGTTCAAACGGATGGCTTCTGAAATCAACGTAAATGAACCCGAAATCAAGGCCTGCGATGCAATCACGGCAGCTGCAGTGGCCAGCATGATTCCGGAGAATAAAAATTGAACCCCTAATTCTGATTTCAATAATTCAAATATTGGCTTTTTAGCTCCCAATAAAGTACCGTTATGTGATAACAGCCAAGCTCCTTGTCCAAAATATTGAAGTAACAAAGCTATCTTGACAAACACCCACGAAACACGAATATTATCACGTCCACAATGCCCTAAATCAGAATAAAGCGCCTCTGCTCCTGTTGTACACAAAAACACAGCTCCCAAACTCCAGAAGCCCGCCGTTCCCGACTGATGTGTCGTTAACAACTCCCAAGCATACCTTGGATTGATGGCGCGTAAAATAGCCCAGTCATTTTCAATACCCAAAATACCGGTAAAGGCAAGCATGCCGAACCAGGCCAACATAACCGGCCCAAAAAATTTGCCAACTATTTTCGTTCCTAGAATTTGAAATAAGAATAAACAAGATAAAATGACGATCACAATAGGTACCGTATCCGTCACGAATGGCGTTCCATCCGCATGATGCAACATGCGAAGCCCTTCCACCGCTGAAGAAACCGAAATAGGAGGCGTAATGATACCATCAGCTAAAAGCGTGGCCCCTCCGATGATGGCAGGTAAGGTTAACCATTTGGCATGCCGACGAACCAATGCGAAAAGTGCAAAGATTCCACCTTCACCCTTGTTGTCCGCACGCAAGATTAAAATAACATATTTCAATGTTGTCTGTAATGTCAATGTCCAGAAGATACAAGATAACCCACCTAAAACTGTTAACTCGTTGATTGGATTATCGCCAATGATGGCCTGCATTACGTAGAGCGGAGATGTTCCAATATCCCCATAAATGATACCCATAGCTACCAATAGGCCGGCAGCCGTCATTTTATTCTTGTGTTTGTGTTCCATTTAACTAATAGGGTAGTAAACGTATTTTCAAATAAAAATGCTTTAATGTAAGAGTGCAAAAAATGCTAAAAATTGTACTATTTCATACCATTTTCTTGAAATATTTCAAGAAGTGGAGGCAAATATAGTTCAATGTTTTTGATATCAAATAAGGATCAAAAATTTTTAATCAAAAGCCTGATGGCATGGAGTTTAGCGCGTATAGTAATACCCGAAAATGATATTCATTTCATCTTCTGACGTGAGACCAAAGCTGATGTCTTTCGATGTATCATTAACATACGTAACAACGGAAGTTAAGCCTTCACCGGCTTGTAGATTGATAGGAACTTCGTAGTTAATTACCTTGGGATGCTCCCAATCGGTATTTTCGTAAATAATCTCACCGTTTCTCGGCCCACCTTTAATACGTATTTGAAACAACTTACCCTTTGCGTGAAAATGAGATGTTAGAGAAACCACTACAACATCTTTGTCAAATTTAAAATCACGTGTTATCGTAGTCGTCTGCTTTGCAGGTAGCGTAAAATTAGTCACACCAAAATCAATCATTTGCACTACTTTTTTCACTTGATCCGCAGGGACTGTGTATAGGTTCACGTAATTTTCACCGTATAGCGGTTCTTTCGTTCGATTAAAATAATGTGGGTTCAAATCCACCGAAGCATTGGCGGGCAATTGAAGCGCCATTCCGGCTGGGAATGTGTAATCTGAATTAGGATCCGTACCCCCACCTAAGAAAATATGATTCGACATTTGCAAAAATGTCAATATATTTAGAGAGTTGTCTAAATTTCTTAAATCACGAATCTCGTCTTCTTTGGGGAGCACCGATTTATTTCTGAAATCATAAATAACCATGTGATGGCTATTCGACCTGGATTTTAATTTAATCCGGGACACATACACGGGTGTGGCGTTATTCAACGGTCTGCGCACAAAAAGTTCACGCTCAAAATTGGGAGGGACAACAAAGCGCTCAACCTTTAACTGGACGCCCGCTTTACCTTCCTCGGCTGGAGAAGGCAAGGGTAAGAAATTTGCGTCCTCCACAAAACTAGGTGTTTGATCATCTAACAACGTAGGATCCGCCACTTCACCCGCGAGCGGCGCACCGGCATCGATCCATTTTTGAACAAATGAGAGCTGTCCCTTACTGATTGGCTTTCCTCCTAAGGGCATAGGAGCACCATAATTAACTAAGCCATGATGGGCTAAATCCCAATTTAACTTATGAAATAATAAACTTTCATTCGAAGCAAACTTCTTAACACGCGGAATGGACCGAGCCAAGGCAGCCGCATTGACCGAAGGGACTCCTACTAAATTTGCATACGCTTTACCCTTTACCAAGATGAGCTTATGCTGAGCAAAGCTGGCATCTTTCTCCGAAAAATGGCATC
>JACCDI010771974.1_pt1 | contig 18263 bp, 19 predicted proteins | sample 7442791 | NCBI WGS metagenome assembly JACCDI01 (sample SAMN15323434, study PRJNA562643) | freshwater metagenome | isolation source: river surface water | place: USA:Blue River Watershed | collected 2017-08-15
CGCCACAAAAAATGCCACTTCTTCAGGCAACCGAATATTATTTTCCGCAGCCTTACGCATCAAAATTGCTACGCGCGTTTCAAGCTCGGGCGGTTCAATGGCAATAGTCAAACCCCAACCAAAACGGCTTTTCAGACGTTCTTCAACGCCATCGATTTCTTTGGGATAACGGTCCGAAGTTAAGATAATTTGTTGATTACCTTCAAGCAAAGCATTGAAAGTATGGAAAAATTCTTCTTGGGAGCGGTCTTTCTTTGCAAAGAACTGGATGTCATCGATCAGCAGAGCATCGACAGAGCGGTAATAACGCTTAAATTCTTCAATCGCATTATTCTGCAGCGCTTTCACCATGTCTTGCACAAATCGCTCAGAATGCATGTAGATGACTTTAGCGTCAGGTTTCTTGGCAAGGATCCCGTTACCAACGGCATGCAACAAATGCGTTTTACCAAGACCGGTGCCGCCATATAAAAATAGCGGGTTATAGGCTGTGCCGGGGTTATCGGCTACTTGGGTCGCCGCAGCACGTGCCAATTGGTTCGACTTACCCTCGACAAAGTTGTCGAAGGTATAATTCGTACGCACATTACTACGAACAATCGTTTTCGGCGCAGGCTCTGGAACTTCGACATTCACAGCGGCAGCAACTGCCGCAACTGGTTTTGGCGTTGGCGCTGGCGCTGCTTTGACAACCTTACTGCTACTGCCCACTTCAAACCGTAAACGGGGCGCATGATCGCCACAATAATCTTGGATCAGCTCGTTGATCCGATTGAGATACTTGTCACGAACCCAATCCAGCACAAAACGATTCGGCGCATAAAGCGTCAAAGCATCATGAGAGCTATCGGCTTGTAATGGACGGATCCACATACTGAATTGTTGCGCTGGCAGTTCTGACTGCAAAGCTTCGAGGCAATTTTGCCAAACTGACTGATACACCATATCTCCAACAGCCCCGAATTCTATGTATTTTGCAAGGCAGGCGTGCTCAAAAAGAACAGCATTATGAGCCGATCTTATCCACAACTTCAATATTGACTTTTTGAAAAAACCATCATTCCGGCAAAAAAATATATATCCACATGATATATATAGTTTTTATTTAATTTTTAAATCAAAATAACTGGGATAAAAAACGAGGATTGCCAAAAAGTTTCTGACAGGAAAAATCAACTAATTCACATATTATTCTTTTTTTTACAAATGCCTGTGGAAAACTCCACTTGATCGATGAAAAAAGCAGGATCTGATCGCTATTTAACCAAGGATCGCATTGACAAGTGCTTTGAGAGTACTTAAAATTCGCGCTCTTTTGAAATCGCTGCGTTTTGGTTTTTTACTAAAACACAGATTACCTTAGTAAATATCGCCGGACGGACGAAGTTATGAAAAGAACATTTCAACCTAGCGTGTTAAAACGCGCTCGCGTTCACGGTTTCCGTGCTCGCATGGCTACCAAAAATGGTCGTCAAGTATTAGCACGTCGCCGTGCTAAAGGCCGTAAGCGTTTAACAGTCTAGTTAGATTTTTAAGCGCTGCGTGGTCAGCTATACCTTCAGCAGGGAGTTACGTCTGTTAACTCCCCGCGAATTCGACAATGTTTTTCAAAACCCATTTCGGGTCGCATCTCCTTTATTTACCATCCTTTGTAAAGCCAATTCAGGGAATAATCCACGTATTGGTCTGACGATCGCAAAAAAACGTGTTAAATTAGCCGTGCATCGTAACCGTATCAAACGCGTCGCGCGCGATAGTTTCCGCTTACACCAGCATAAACTGCCGCCTGTCGATTTGGTACTCATGGTCAAAGGTGACATTAGCAATACCGATAATGCCGAATTGCATCAGCAACTGGAGCGCTTATGGAGCAAAATTCTCCGTCAGTACCTCGCCTCCCAGCCAAAATCCTGATCACAGCAATTAAAGGGTATCAGTGTTGCATCAGTCCGCTGTTTGCACCAAGTTGCCGGTTCACTCCGAGCTGCTCGCATTATGCAGTTGAAGCGATTAGTCGGTTTGGTGCGATAAAAGGTGGTTGGTTAACAACTAAACGTCTATTAAAATGTCACCCTTTACATCCGGGTGGTGAAGATCCCGTTCCTGAAAAGCCAAAGAGATAAGTGCACACATGGAATCGCAACGTAGTTTTTTAGTGATTGCTTTAGCAATCTGCAGTTTTTTCTTGTACACCGCGTGGCAAGAAGACTATGGTCCAAAACCGCCAAAGCCAGCAACTGAACAAGTTGCTCAAGCAACAGGCGAAGTTCAACTATCCGCTTCCGGTGAAGTTGCAGCGCCAGTCGCCGCAGCACAGACCAGTCAGCTGATCAAAGTGACCACTGATGTATTAGATGTGACCATTGATACTGCGGGTGGTGATATCGTTGGTTTACAATTACCAAAATACACAGTTAGCCTCGAAGATAAAACACCTTATAGCTTGATGCGTAAAGTGGGTAGCTTTAGTTACACCGCGCAGTCAGGTTTATTAGGCGATGGCCCAGACGAAAAAGGCAAAGCGAAACCAATCTACACGGCCAGCCAAACGACTTATCAACTCGCTTCAGGCCAGACAGAATTAGTAGTTAGCCTGAATTACCAGCGCGATGGTTTGACGATTGAGAAACGTTATACCTTCACAGCGGGTAATTATGATGTCCGGGTAGAGTATTTCCTGACCAATACCAGCAATGGCAGTAAGGTTGTGCAACCTTATTACTATCTGGCACAAACCATCGATAACGGCAAATCAGAAAACATGATGATGCCAGTCTATCGGGGAGGAGCTTACTCCACCGCGGATACTCGCTATGAAAAATTCAGCTTTGATGAAATGCAAGAAGCGCCGTTGGATTTAAGCACCAAAGGCGGCTGGGTCAGTATGCTGGAGCACTATTTCGTTTCAGCTTGGGTTCCCACAGCAGATCAACAAAATCAGTTATTTACCATGGTTTCTGGCGGTAACTTAGCAGTGATTGGTACTAAATCACCGCAAGTCAGCTTAGCCGCAGGCGAACAAAAAACCATTAGTGCCAAATTCTATGCCGGTCCCAAAGATCAGGATGCCTTAGAAAAAATCGCTCCAGGCTTAGATCTGACCGTTGATTACGGCATGCTGTGGTTCTTGTCTCAACCATTATTCTGGATCATGGAGTTCATCCATGGGCTGATTGGTAACTGGGGTTTAGCAATTATCGGTATCACTATTTTGGTTAAAGTATTGATGTTCCCATTAACCAAAAAACAATATGAATCGATGGCGAAGATGCGCAATCTGAAGCCGAAAATTGATGAATTACAAGCGCGCTACAAAGACAATCGCGAGAAAATGGGCCCAGCGATGATGGAGTTATATCGCAAGGAAAAGGTCAACCCGATGGGCGGCTGCTTGCCAATGCTCATTCAAATGCCAATTTTCTTAGCCTTGTACTGGATGTTCGCGGAAAGTGTGGAGCTGCGCCAAGCACCATTCTTCTTCTGGATCCAAGACTTGTCTGTTGCAGACCCTTATTTAGTATTGCCATTGCTGTATATCATCAGTATGTATGCCATGCAGAAATTAACTCCGATGACAGTGACAGATCCGATGCAACAAAAAATCATGTTGTGGATGCCAGTGGTCTTTGGTTTGTTCTTCGTCATTTTCCCAGCAGGCCTCGTCCTTTACTGGGTTGTCAGCAACATCATTTCGTTGGCACAGATGGTTTATATCTATAAAGATATGGAAAAACGCGGCATTTATGTTCGCAGCTAACTGGTAATTCTTGATGCAAAAAGCCCGCTTGCGGGCTTTTTTTTATGCTGCAGATTTTTGTCAGTGCCCATTCTTCAGCCAGCTGTCGCTTCGCCCGCTCAACTAAAGCTGCTAAAATAAGCCATCCATTGAAGTTTTCGAGGTTCCCATGTTCAGCACTGATACCATCGCCGCTCAAGCAACCGCCACTGGACGCGCCGGCGTCGGCATTATCCGAGTGTCAGGCCCAGCTGCAGCGTCTGTTGCCAAAGCATTATTAGGAAAAGTACCTGCGCCCCGCAAAGCCGACTACCTGCCGTTTCGCGATACTGACAACCAGGTGTTAGATCAAGGCATCGCACTGTACTTCCCTGGTCCTAATTCCTTTACCGGTGAAGATGTGTTGGAGTTGCAAGGTCATGGCGGACCGGTGCTACTAGATTTGCTATTACAGCGAATTTTGGCCTTACCCGGCGTGCGTATCGCTCGTCCTGGGGAGTTTTCTGAACGTGCTTTTTTGAATGATAAACTCGATTTAACCCAAGCCGAAGCCATTGCCGACTTAATTGATGCCAGTTCAGCACAAGCAGCACGCTCAGCGATGCAATCGCTTCAAGGCGAATTCTCCAAGAAAATTCATGCGTTAGTCGAAAAAGTGATTTATCTGCGCATGTATGTGGAAGCGGCTATCGATTTCCCCGATGAAGAAATCGACTTTCTCTCTGATGGCAAGGTTGCGCATGACTTGTCTGAAATTATTCAAGATTTGAATCAGGTACAAAAACAAGCCACGCAAGGCAGCATCCTGCGTGAAGGTATGAAGGTGGTGATAGCGGGTCGGCCAAATGCAGGCAAATCCAGCTTGTTAAATGCCCTCGCCGGCCGCGAAGCCGCCATTGTGACAGATATTGCCGGCACCACGCGCGATGTCCTGCGGGAACATATCCATATCGATGGCATGCCGCTGCATATTATCGATACCGCGGGTTTACGTGATGCGACCGATAAAGTCGAACAAATCGGTATTGAGCGGGCTTGGCAAGAAATTCTGCAAGCCGATCGTGTGCTGTTTATGGTCGATAGCACCACGACGGCAGCGACCAGCCCCGCTGAAATTTGGCCTGAATTTGTCGAAAGACTGCCAAGCTCTTTAGGCCTGACGGTCATCCGCAATAAAACCGATTTAACTGGCGAGGCGGTCGGTGCCGACTTGTCAGGCGCAACCCCGGTGTTTCGTTTATCTGCCAAAGACAATCAAGGCATTGATGCACTGCGCGAACATTTAAAAGCCTGCATGGGTTTTGAGAGCAATATGGAAGGCAGTTTCATCGCTCGCAGACGCCACTTAGATGCATTAGAACGGGCTTTGGAACATCTGCAAATTGGCGAAATCCAATTGCATAACCATTTAGCCGGAGAAATTCTGGCAGAAGAACTGAGGATCACGCAGCAGCATTTGAACGAAATCACTGGAGAATTTAGCTCAGATGATTTGCTTGGACGGATCTTTAGCTCATTCTGTATTGGAAAATAAAACTACGAGTCCGTCGAATGATTGATTGGACTCCTTAACCAATGGTGCTTGGCTAGCTGCTGGCTTAACAGAGTCAGCAGTAAAGTGGCACACAACATCATCAAAGCTGCCACCAACAAACTCGAGGTGTAGTTGGCAGTTTTCAGCAACAACATCGCACTAATGGCTGGAGCGATGATCTGGGCTGAACCATAACATAACGTTAAAGCAGCCATTAGACGCGCTGGTTTTGCAGGGTTCAAACGCCCGCCAATCGTCAACACCAAACTGACACAGCCAATGAAACTTGCTCCAAACAACATCGCCGCCGCGATAAAGGCAATTTTGCCGCTGAACAGCACAGGCAGAATGATCGCAATCCCATTCACGAAAGCCGCAAGTCGTAACGTCGCAAGATAACCCAGTTGCCGGGCAATTCTGTCCCAGAGCAAAGCAGCCGGGGCAGCGGCAGCCCCCAACACCAGAAAAGCCCAATGACCGACAGCCTGTAAATTGGTATCCAATGCAGAAATTGCCACCACAAAAGTAATGGTGACCACATAGCCATAACCCGCACAGAAGTACATCAAGAAAAAACCGCTGTAAAACAGCCGTGATAAGGGGGCCACTCCTGCATTTGAAGCAGCTGCAGAGCTTATTGTCACCGCGGGTAACCCGAGCCAAGCCGGCACCAGCAACAGCAACGCCAGGATGGAAAAACCCAACCATTGCTGGCTACTGTTGTAAAACCATAGCGACATGACATGGCTACAAGCAGCCACTAACACAATCCCCAATCCCAGTCCCGCAAAATGGATCCCAAGTTCAGGTTGTTTTCCGAGGCTGCGCAGATGCTGCAAAATGAGGCCTGACGCGAGTAACATGGCAGCAGCTGCAGCAAGGCCTGCGATGAAACGCCAAAAAGCCCATAGCCAGATTTGCTCCGTTAATCCCATCCCGAGTGTACTCGCCACAGCGAATATCAAGCCAATTCGGTAAAAATACCACTTCAATCGCCAATCAGTGACCGTAAAAGCGACCAAGGCTCCGGCAACATAACCGAGATAATTAATGGAAGCTAAGAGCGCGCCCCAATGGCTTGGTAAGCCTTCAGCAAGCATCGGAGCCAGCAATGGCGTATACGCAAATCGGGCAATACCCAAACAGAGCAGTTGACTGCAAAACCCTGCAAACAGAATTGTGGACGCGGAAGGCTTGGTCATAGTGACTCCTTTTGACCAAGCCTAGCGGTTTTAAGTGGGGACGACTATACGGCGAAAGTCGCAGAACCGCTGAATTTAACGCGCGTAAGTCGCTGTGAGGGTTTTCTTAGCCAATGCTTTGGCATTCAGCATGTACCCGACTAAGGCAGGATTGGCGTTATCTGGCACATCTAACTTGGCATCCGGCAAAGCCCACACGGTAAATTGATAGCGGTGCATACCATGACCTTCAGGCGGGCAAGCGCCACCAAAAGTTTTCACGCCAAAGTCGTTGATAAAACTACGGCTGCCCACCGGCAGTGTGCCACCTGCAGAGCCTACTCCTTGTGCTAAACCAGGAGTCGTCACAGGCAGATCCACCACCAACCAATGCCACCAACCTGCTTCAGTCGGTGCATCAGGGTCATAAGCCGTGACCGCAATACTTTTGGTGCCCGCAGGTAAGTCTGACCAATTTAATGCCGGCGATTTATTAGCGCCATTACAGCCAAATCCAGCAAATTCGAAGGTTTTTGCCATGAAGTGCCCTTCTTTAATATCTGGACTGCTCACTTCTATGGCTTGAGTCGAACCTACAACAAACGCCAAACTTACGAATGACCATTTTAATAATTTCATAAAAGTCCCCAAGTGGTGGTTTAAGCTCATTGAGACTAACTCAACGGGGTTAATTTTGCCGAATTTTGTTGCAGCCATTGTAAAAACTGTTGTTTTGGCAAAGCCCCTGATAACTGCGCAATGATTTTGCCTTGTTGCAGCAAAATCAAGGTCGGAATTGAACGGATCTGAAATTGGGCCGCTAACTCCTGCTGTTGTTCGGTATTCACTTTACCAAACCGGAACATCGGCGCTAATTCCGCAGCTGTTTGGCTAAACACAGGGGCAAAGTTTTGGCACGGACCACACCAACTCGCCCAAAAATCGATCACCAACGGAACCTCGGATTTTTGCGCATGGTTGATAAAATTGCTGGTTGTTAATTCGATAGGGGTTCGGGTTACTAGCGGCTGTTTACATTTGCCACAAACGGCTTGATCCGACAATTTTTCAAATGCTAACCGATTTAAACCCGCACAATGTGGACATGAAATAATCATCAAGTAACTCCCAAAAGCGATGGCTTGTGATGTCTTCTGCAAAGACTTTAATTATTTCTTCATATGTGGGTATGGCAACGCAGATTCAATTGAGCGAGTACAAGAAAAAACAAAGCCAGCATGCTGCTGGCTTTGTGAATAAGCTTTGTTGCTTAGGCTTTGTTACCTAACATCGGATGCGATTAATCGCGAGTCCGACGTTTTGGTGCTGCACCAGGGCGTGGACCTGCACCGCCTGGGCGACGATCTGAGTTTTGACGATCAAAACCTGAACGCTCACCACGGTCAGCAGCTGGACGCTCAGAACGTTCGTAGTTACCCCGTTCTGCTGGCGCACCATTATCCACACTGATATTCAGCTTTTGCTTACGCACATACACTTTTTTCAGATGTTGGAAAATCTCGTTCGGAATATCTGCAGGTAATTCAACCGTTGAGAAATGATCGAACAGTTTGATGTTGCCAATGAATTGGCTATCAATGTTCGCTTCATTGGCGATAGCACCTACGATGTCACCAGCACGCACGCCGTGTTCTTTACCCACTTCAATCCGGTAAGTGTTGTAGTTGCCTTGCATTTCACGACGTTGACGTGGACCACGCTCAGGACGGTCACCTGAACGTTCTGGACGATCACCTGAACGCTCGTAACGCGCTGGACGATCACCGCGCTCTGGACGCTCACCACGAGCATGCGGTTCACGGATCTCTGGGAATTGCTTGGCGACATTTAACGGCTGATCTTTTTGTGCTAAGTACAACAAAGCAGCGGCTAAATCAGCATCCGTTGTTTCTAACTTTTCACGCCAATCATTCACTAAATCTTGGAAGAAGCTTAAGTTTTTCGCTTCAATTGTGTTTGCCAGTTGTTCACGGAACTGCTCAATACGACGTTGTTCAATCACTTCACCCGTTGGCAGTGACATTTTTTCAATCGGTTGACGTGTCGCATGCTCGATAGTGCGCAGTAAGCGACGCTCACGTGGAGAAACGAACAAAATCGCTTTCCCTTCACGACCCGCACGACCAGTACGACCGATCCGGTGTACATAAGCTTCACTATCGTAAGGAATATCATAGTTAATTACTAAACTGATCCGCTCTACATCAAGACCACGCGCTGCGACGTCTGTCGCAACAATGATGTCAATTTGACCGGCTTTTAAACGGCGAATCGTTTGTTCGCGGTTGGCTTGGTTCATATCGCCATTGAGGCAAGCAACAGCGTAACCGCGAGCACCTAATTTTTCGGAAATTTCCTCAGTAGCGCTCTTGGTGCGAACGAAAATGATGCTGGCATCATATTCTTCACCTTCGAGCACGCGCGTTAATGCATCAAGCTTTTGATTGCTATCGAGCATAACAAAACGTTGAGTGATCCGTTCAACCGTGCTGGTTTTCGATTCAATCTTGATTTCTTGAGCATTTTTTAAGTGCTTTTGTGCGATAGCACGAATTTGTGATGGCATGGTTGCAGAGAACATAGCAACTTGACGGCCTTCTGGCGTCGCATCCATGATCGTTTGCACGTCATCGATAAAGCCCATGCGTAACATTTCATCTGCTTCATCGAGTACGATTGCCCGCAGTTTATCTAACTGCAGGGTACCGCGATCTAAGTGATCCAAAATACGGCCTGGTGTACCAACAATCACTTGTGAACCACGTTTCAGTGATTTCAATTGGTTGGTATAGCTTTGACCGCCGTATAAAGGCAATACATGGAACGCAGGCATAAAGCGCGCGTAGGCTTGGAACGCTTCAGCAACTTGAATTGCTAATTCACGCGTTGGTGCTAGCACCAAAATTTGTGGTTCGTTTTGGGCCGGATCTAACCGAGCAAGCAAAGGCAAAGCAAACGCAGCTGTTTTACCAGTACCGGTTTGGGCTTGGCCTAATAAGTCCTCTCCAGCCAACAGTTTTGGGATAGCCGCCGCCTGAATTGGCGAAGGAGTTTCATAACCCAATTCTGTTACTGCACGTAACAAGGGTTCCGGCAGCGCGAGCTGGGAAAAAGTCAGGGACTCAGACATAGTGTGTAAAACCTCAATAACACGCAGGCGATAGGTGGTTGTGCTATTGTAGTTTTACAGAGCCTGCATTGCTGTAAAAATACCCCAAACGTGCAAAAAGCATGGCTTTGCACGTTTTCATTCCAGTAGTATAGTCAATCATTCCCCAATCTAGAGGTTTATAGATGATTGAGATCCTCGTGGGCAGCCAAATGGGTGCTGCTGAATACACAGCAGACCAAGTCGCTGAAACACTGGCACAAGCGGGTTATGAAGTCAGGCTGCATCTGACACCCGAATTAGAACAACTAACCAGAAATTCAACATGGTTAGTGATCACCTCGACCTACGGTGCGGGTGATCTGCCCGACAATATCCAACCCTTTGCGGATCAATTAGCACGCGATCAAACTGATCTTACCACAATTTCGTATGCCGTGATCACTTTAGGTGATTCAAGTTACGATACTTTTTGTTTTGCCGGTCGAAAAATGCAGCAATTACTCGACAAATGCCAGGCTAAATACTTAGGCGTCAAACTAGATATTGACGTGCAACAAGCTGAATTACCTGAAGATGTTGCCACTGCTTGGTTACCGACACTTCTTGAAGTGCTTCCGTCTTAACGCTGCAATTGAACAAAGATAAAAGATTTATTATTTTTTAGCATAAAGTTCTTATGAGTATCGATTGCCAATAAAAAAGGCGGGCTTGAACAGCCCGCCAAAACTTCTTGTCACACCAGAAATGGAATATCTAACATTCGAACCGCTGAGCATCATCACAAGCCAGCAGCATGAATCTAATACTTCAGTGGCGAATATTCTGCATAAAAATATGATAAATAATTGATAAATTGATATTTTCAGCGATATTTTGAGCAAAAGCGTTTGCAAAACAGCAGTCACAGTCGCTTAAAGCAGATCAGGCCTTTTAGATTTTTAAAAATTCAGCTTCTGCCTTTTCTATACAACTTCCCTTATTTTTCTTGCGCAACTTCAAGGCTAGTTGAACGCAGTTGATCTTAACCAACCCACAAGGTGATCGCGATACTGGTGATAGTCACTTTGTCAGATCGACTGATCAGAATGGAGGAAGTCGTGACTAGCGATTGACATAAGAATATAAAAGCTTGATAAATCATCATCTTAACAAAATCTCGTTTTTTTTAAGGCCAACGCGTCGAACTAAGAATTCACACAGTGATCCCATGAAAGATCTAGTTATACCGATTTACCCACAATTAGATCTCAGTTTAGTCACTCCTGTGGATAAATAGCGTATAACCCAGTGCAAAAGCTGAAGTTATCCTATTGATGAAATTAATACGAATTACAGCTGTGGATAAACAAGCTATTTGATCACAGGCTCAAGCAAGCTAGATCCTCGATAGATCACAAGTTAGATCCACGCTAAGATCCTGATGATCAATACAAAAAATCAGTTATGCACTGCAAACAGCGTGCTTAGTAGTAAACATAATAAAAAGATCTCTTTAAAAGATCTCTTTATATATAAAGGATCCATTTGGATCGTGTCGGTGTTTTAATCATTCCGTTTCGAACGAGATCCAGTTACAATACGCGCCCTTTTTTACCAAGTTTGTGATCTGTGAGGCTGATATGTTGTTTCAACAAACCTATGATGTGATCGTGATCGGTGGCGGGCACGCCGGGACAGAAGCAGCTTTAGCTGCAGCACGGATGGGCATGCAAACATTACTGTTAACTCATAATGTTGAAACACTTGGTTTAATGTCTTGTAACCCTGCCATTGGTGGTATCGGTAAAGGCCATTTGGTGAAAGAAATTGATGCCATGGGTGGCGCAATGGCCCTGGCCACAGACAAAGCTGGGATCCAATTTAGAACATTAAATAGTTCTAAAGGACCTGCGGTTCGTGCCACACGAGCACAAGCCGATCGTCAGTTATACCGTGCAGCGATTCGTCAGATCCTCGAGAATCAGCCGAACTTACAAATTTTCCAACAAGCTTGTGATGATCTGATTGTTGAACAAGATCGCGTCACAGGTGTAGTCACCCAGATGGGCTTAAAGTTCACTGCGAAAACTGTGGTATTAACCGTCGGGACTTTCTTGGCAGGACAAATCCATATTGGTTTGCAAAACTACAGCGGCGGTCGTGCAGGAGATCCACCATCAATTTCTCTGGCAAGACGTTTAAGAGAATTGCCATTACGGGTTGGTCGTTTAAAAACAGGGACTCCGCCAAGAATTGATGCCCGTTCGGTTGATTTTAGTAAAATGCAGCCACAGCCTGGTGATACCCCACTGCCTGTAATGTCATTCATGGGTAAACAAAGTGATCACCCACAACAGATCCCTTGTTACATCACCTATACCAATGAACAAACTCACGATATTATTCGTGGCGGTTTAGACCGTTCACCGATGTATACCGGTGTTATCGAGGGCGTGGGCCCGCGTTACTGCCCATCTATTGAAGATAAAATTAATCGCTTTGCTGACAAAGACAAGCATCAGATCTTCATTGAACCAGAGGGTTTAACAACGCACGAACTTTACCCAAATGGTATTTCAACAAGTTTACCTTTTGATGTGCAACTGGCGTTGGTTCACTCAATTCCAGGTCTTGAAAATGCCCATATCACCCGCCCCGGCTATGCGATTGAATATGATTTCTTCGATCCTCGCGATCTGAAAACATCACTCGAAAGCAAATTCATTCAAGGCTTATTTTTCGCAGGTCAGATCAACGGCACTACAGGCTACGAGGAAGCAGGCGCTCAAGGGTTACTGGCTGGCCTAAATGCCGCATTGTTGGTCAAAGATCAGGAAGCTTGGATGCCAAGTCGAGATCAAGCTTACTTGGGCGTTTTGGTCGATGATCTAACGACCTTAGGCACAAAAGAACCCTATCGGATGTTTACTAGCCGCGCAGAATATCGTTTGATGCTGCGTGAAGATAACGCAGATATCCGGCTGACCACCAAAGGCCGTGAATTAGGCTTAGTTGATGATGCGCGTTGGGCTGCTTTTAATGAAAAAATTGAGCAAATTGAACTCGAACGCCAACGCCTGAAACAACAATGGATCCATCCACAGCACAATGCTTTAGCAGCTGTGAATGCATTATTGAAAACACCATTAAGCAGAGAAGCAAGCTTAGAAGATTTAATTCGCCGGCCGGAAGTGAATTATCAAGATCTGATGGCTATCGAAGGCGTCGGACCTGGTTTAACGAATCAAGCAGCTGCCGAACAAGTTGAAATTCAAATCAAATACGAAGGTTACATCAATCGCCAACAAGACGAAATTGCGAAACACGAACGCAATGAAACGACGCGCCTCCCTGAAAAGTTTGATTACAGTGTGGTGAAAGGTTTATCTAACGAAGTGGTGGTTAAACTGAATCAGGCACAACCTGAAACTTTAGGTCAAGCCTCAAGGATCTCAGGGATCACACCGGCGGCCATTTCATTGTTATTGGTTTATCTGAAAAAACAAGGGTTGCTGCGTAAGACAGCTTGAGGACACCATGCAGGCAAAATTATTAGCCCAGTTAACCCAGTTAGTTAGCCAAACTTCGTTAAAGCTGAGTGAGCTGCAGCTTGAACAGTTGGTGCAATACGTGCTGTTGCTGGATAAATGGAATAGTGCGTACAACTTAACGTCTATCCGAGATCCGCAAGAAATGCTGGTGAAACACATCATGGATAGTTTAGTGATTGCGCCGCATTTGCATGGCAATCAAATTATCGATGTCGGAACAGGACCTGGATTGCCTGGAATCCCCTTAGCAATTTGTTGCCCAGACAAGCAATTTACCCTGCTGGATAGTCTGGGTAAGCGTATCCGTTTCCTCAATCAAGTGAAATTGCAATTGGGCCTGAAAAACGTCACGCCACTGCAAAGCCGAGTAGAAACGCACTCGACGGAATTAGGTTATGATACAGTGCTCAGCAGAGCTTTTGCTTCATTAGTTGACATGATCAATTGGTGCCAGCATTTACCGAGCGCTAACGGTCAATTTCTCGCCATGAAAGGGGCGCTAGTACAGGAAGAAATTGCAGCTTTGCCGGATTTTGTTAAAGTGGTCAGTAATATCGAACTGCAGGTACCTACGCTGGTTGGCCAGCGCTATTTGTTGATTCTGGAAAAAACAACGCAGTGACGAGGGAAATTCGTGGGCAAAATTATCGCAATCGCAAATCAAAAAGGTGGTGTAGGTAAAACGACCACCGCAGTAAATTTGGCTGCGTCTATGGCGGCAACCAAACGCCGTGTCCTGCTCATTGATCTCGACCCACAAGGCAATGCCACCATGGGAAGTGGGGTTGATAAACATCAAGTTCCTGCGACCGCCTATGAATTATTGGTTGAAGAAAAACCATTGGCTGACGTTGTCGTTAAAGATACAGCGGGCGGCTACCACCTTGTTGCTGCTAATTCTGATGTCACAGCGGCAGAAGTTCGTTTATTGGATGTTTTTGCGCGAGAATTGCGTTTACGCAATGCGTTAAAAGATTATCGTGCGCAATATGATTTCATCTTCATCGATTGCCCGCCCTCACTCAACATGCTGACTGTCAATGCGATGGCTGCGGCGGATTCTGTGTTAGTCCCGATGCAGTGTGAATATTATGCGTTGGAAGGCTTAACTGCATTGGTCGATACCATCAACAAATTAGCAGCAGTCATTAATGCTGATTTGAAGATTGAAGGCATTTTGCGCACCATGTATGACCCACGGAATCGTTTGGCGAATGATGTTTCTGAACAACTAAAACGGCACTTTGGCGAGAAAGTATATCGCGCAGTGATCCCAAGAAATGTTCGCTTAGCGGAAGCGCCAAGTTTTGGTACGCCAGTGATGTATTACGATAAAAGTTCAACGGGAGCTAAAGCTTATCTTGCATTAGCAGGTGAGATTTTACGGCGTGCAGAACAAAAAATTGTCAAATCAACAGCCTCTGTCTGATTAAATGAAAGGAATTGAAAGCACAATGTCGGTGAAAAAACGAGGCTTAGGGCGCGGTTTAGACGCCTTATTAACCACCCAAAAACCCGCATCAGACGAAAAAGATAGCCAATCTGTAACCCAACAATCTGAGTTACAGAAACTTCCTATTGAATGGTTACGCCCAGGGAAATACCAGCCGCGAAAGGATATGTCGCAAGATGCTTTGGAAGATTTAGCCAATTCTATCCGAGCACAAGGGGTTATTCAGCCTGTGGTTGTGCGAGAACTCGCAACAAACTCCTATGAAATTATTGCTGGTGAACGTCGTTGGCGCGCTGCACAAATTGCTCAACTGGCTGAAATCCCGTGCATTATCAAAAACGTACCGGATGAAGCCGCTGTTGCTATCGCATTAATTGAAAATATCCAACGTGAAGACCTCAATGCAATGGAAGAAGCGGTGGCCTTGCTACGCCTTTCAACGGAATTTGAACTCACGCATCAACAAGTGGCGGATGCCGTCGGTAAATCGCGGACCACAGTGACCAACTTATTGCGCTTAAACCAGCTCGCCGATGATGTGAAAACATTGCTTGAACATGGGGATATCGAGATGGGCCATGCCCGAGCATTGTTGGCACTAGATTTAAACCAACAATCAGAAGCCGCTCGAGTCATCGCCGCCAAGCAAATGACAGTTCGCGAAGCCGAGAGTTTAGTTCGGCGCATTTTAGAACCTCAGCCCGAAGCCACACCTAAGGCAAAAGATCCTGATGTTGCAGCACTTGAACAAAAAATTAGTGAGCGATTTGGTGCGCCAGTCAGTATTAGTTACAACCGCAAAGGCAAAGGTGATTTGGTGATTTCTTACAGCAGTTTATCGGAGTTAGATGGCATTCTATCGCAGCTCGGTTTTGCTGCGGATGAAAACTAACCATTTGGCTTTCAAAATGCTCGACATTAGTTGTAACGACGCGGGTTTTGGTTGCAAATATAAGGCAGTTAAGTATACTTGCGCGAGATTTTTGAACAGTTGAATTGTTTTCATTTAGGTGGTGTTTTGTGCCTTTAACCACAACAAAGCAGCGTTCAAAATTGATTTTAAAGATTTTTCTGTCGCAGATGCTCAGTTCAGCGTTAATCGCGGGCGGGTTTTTAGCAGTTCGGGATGGGCTAGCAGGAACGTCTTTTTTGATGGGTGCTTTAAGTGCGGCCTTACCGCATAGCCTGTTTACGTGGTATGTGTTTCGTTTTCGCGGTGATTTACATCCAGATTTGGTGTTGAAATCAATATATCGCGGCGAGGCCCTAAAATTTTTAATGTTAGCATTGCTGGTAGCAGCGGTGTTAAAGCATCTTGTAGTGATTCATTGGATTTATTTTTGCGGCCTTGTGTTCGCGTTAATCCTACAAGCTGTATTACCGATTTTGATTAACTACGATAATTGGGACTAATGATGGCATCTGGTGAGCTTACGAGCAAAGACTATATCACCCACCACCTGACCAACTGGGCTGTCGGCGAAGGTTTTTGGACCTGGCACGTCGACACTCTGGCTTGGTCTGTGCTGATGGGCTTAGTATTTATTTTTTCCTTCCGCGCAGTCGCTAAAAAAGCGAATGCAGGCGTACCAACAAAATGGCAATGTGCTGTTGAAATGGTGGTTGAGTTTATTGACGATATCGTCAAAGGCACCTTCCATGGCAAGAGCCCAGTGATTGCGCCATTAGCATTAACCATCTTTGTGTGGGTTTTGCTGATGAACTTGTTGGATCTGGTTCCAGTCGATTTTATCCCAATGCTTGCTCAGCAAGTTGGCGCTGCCATGGGCTATGATCCACATCACGTTTACATGAAAATTGTTCCTACCACTGATTTGAATATGACATTCGCATTGGCGTTAGGTGTTTTCATTCTGATGATTTACTACTCAATCAAGATCAAAGGCTTTGGTGGCTTCATTAAAGAACTAACCACTCAGCCATTTAATACACCTTGGTTGTACTGGTTCAACTTCATTTTGGAAGTCGTTGCTCTGCTCGCGAAGCCGTTGTCATTAGCACTGCGGTTGTTCGGTAACATGTATGCTGGCGAATTGATTTTCATCTTGATTGCAATGACCGGTATTTATCAGATTTTCGGTCTGCATTTTGTTTGGGCGGCATTCCACTTATTGGTAATCCCGTTACAAGCCTTTATTTTTACAATGCTGACTGTGGTGTATCTGAGCATGGCTCACGAGCACCACTAAAAATAGTTTCGTTTTAACTTTAACTTTAACTTTAGTAACTTGGAGAACATCATGGAAATGGTATTAGGTTTAAAACTGATCGCAGTCGCTCTGTTAATCGGTTTAGGTGCTTTAGGTACTGCAATTGGTTTCGGTACTTTAGGTGGCAAATTCTTAGAATCTGCTGCTCGTCAACCAGAATTAGCCCCAACTTTACAAGGTAAAATGTTCATTGTTGCAGGTTTAATCGACGCCATCGCGATGATCGGTGTTGCGATTGGTCTGTACATGCTGTTCGCGATGTAATTTGGACATCCAAACAGAACTTTTACTTTTCGTAAATTAAGGAGAAGCGTTCGTGAATATTAACGCCACTCTCATTGGTGAGTTGATTGCCTTTATCGTGTTCGTCGTCTTCTGTATGAAGTACGTATGGCCACCGATTATTGCTGCACTCGAAGCTCGCCAGCAAAAAATTGCAGAAGGTCTAGCTGCGAGCGATCGCGCTGAGACTGAACTGCGTTTAGCGCAAGAGAATGCAAAGAAACAATTGGTTGAAGCAAAAGCGCAAGCTTCTGCATTAATCGACCAAGCGAAAAAACGCGAAGCGCAGATCATCGACGAAGCCGCGGTCAAAGCGCAGGCTGAACGTGAGAAGATTCTGGCTCAAGCTAAAGCGGAAGTCGAAGCTGAACGCATTCGGGCGAAAGAAGAATTACGTAAGCAAGTGGCTGCTTTAGCAGTTGCAGGTGCAGAACGTATTCTTCAACGTTCAATTGATGAAGCTGCTCACAGCGACATCCTGGAAAAACTGGTTGCAGAACTGTAAGAGGAAGAGCCATGTCTGAACTGACGAATGTCGCTCGTCCTTACGCCAAAGCTGCGTTTGACTTTGCAGTCGAACAAAATGCTTTGGCAGCGTGGGCTGATATGCTGTTTTTCGCTGCTGAAGTAGTGAAAAACCCTGTTGTTGCCGAACGCTTAGAAAGCAACGCTGCTGCGGAATCGCAAGCAGAATTTATTATCCAGATTTGTGGTGAGCAACTGAATGGCGCGGGTCAAAACCTGATTAAGGTGATGGCAGAAAATAAGCGTCTTTCAGCATTGCCTGCGGTATTTGAAGCTTATTTAGCTCTGAAAGCTGAGCATGAAAAAGAAGCGACAGTTGATGTTGTTTCTGCCACTGCTTTATCAGCTGACCAGCAAGATAAATTGATCGCGGCATTATCACAGCGTTTAGCACGCAATGTTAAGTTGAACTGTAGCGTAGATCCGACCATCGTCGGAGGTATGTTAATCAAAGCCGGTGATATGGTTATCGATGGCTCAGTTCGCGGTAAGTTAGACCGTTTAGCCACTGCGCTGCAGTCATAATTGGGGATTAGAGCATGCAACTGAATTCCACTGAAATCTCTGAACTGATCAAACAACGTATTGCTCAGTTTGAAGTTGTCAGTGAAGCTCGTAACGAAGGTACTATCGTGTCTGTTACCGATGGTATCATCCG
>JACCDI011364260.1_pt1 | contig 18246 bp, 16 predicted proteins | sample 7442791 | NCBI WGS metagenome assembly JACCDI01 (sample SAMN15323434, study PRJNA562643) | freshwater metagenome | isolation source: river surface water | place: USA:Blue River Watershed | collected 2017-08-15
AATAGTCAGCCCCTTGTCATAGGGTTACCTCATGGCCAAGGTTGAAAAAGATCCATTCCGCTGCACCGAGTGCGGTTGGACATCCCAAAAATGGGTTGGTCGCTGCGGAGAGTGCCAAGCATGGGGCTCTGTTGAAGAGATCGCTGCTCCTAAAAAACTTTCACTTGTAGCGGGAAATGTCACCGCTAAAGCAACTCCAATCGGAGATGTTGATCTCTCAGCTGCACATGCCCGTGCAACCGGAGTCTCTGAATTAGATCGTGTTTTAGGTGGTGGATTAGTACCAGGGGCTGCGATTTTGCTTGCTGGTGAACCTGGTGTTGGTAAATCAACATTATTACTTTCGGTTGCTGCACAAAGCGCAGCAAAGGGAATCCCTGCGCTTTACATCAGCGGTGAAGAATCTGCATCACAGGTCCGACTCCGCGCAGAACGAATCAAAGCTATTGATCCTCAATTATTTCTTGCCTCTGAAACAGATCTTGGCGCTGTCATTGCACATATCGATGCGGTTAAACCACAACTTGTAATCATCGACTCTGTACAAACTATTGGTAGCTCAGCAGCAGATGGTGCACCAGGTGGTGTAACTCAGGTACGTGAAGTTGCAGGTGCACTAATTCGAATCTGTAAAGATCGTGACATCACATTGCTTCTTGTAGGGCATGTAACTAAGGATGGATCAATTGCAGGACCACGGTTACTTGAACACATCGTTGATGTTGTCTTGCAGTTTGAAGGAGAGCGCCATTCACGCCTTCGCTTAATCCGTGCAATCAAAAATCGATTTGGTGCATCAGATGAGGTTGGCTGCTTTGATTTAAGTGATACCGGAATTGAGTCTGTGCTAGATCCAACTGGTTTGTTTACATCACGTCACGCCGAACCTGTTCCTGGAACTTGTGTGACCGTTACCCTCGAAGGCCGTCGTCCATTACTTGCAGAGATTCAAGCTCTAGTTTCTGCAGGACGTGAAAATGATTATGGAAATGCACGTCGAGTTGTCTCTGGATTGGATTCGGCTCGCACATCTATGACCCTTGCAGTTCTAGAACTCCGCGCACATGTCCGTGTTGGCGGAAGAGATGTTTATGCAGCACCTGTAGGCGGTATGAAAATGACTGAGCCCGCCGCTGATTTAGCCCTGGCTTTAGCGGTTGCATCTGCTGCAAAGGGCCTTGCTCTGCCAGCGGATTTAGTTGCCATTGGTGAGGTTGGCTTAGCGGGAGAGATCCGCAAGGTAAGCGGTGTAACTCGCAGACTTCAAGAGGCGTATCGCCTTGGCTTTAAGCGCGCATTAGTTCCAACAGGTTCAGATACAAAGATCGATGGCATGGAGATCGTTGAAGTTTCACGGTTAGATGCCGCACTAAATCGAGTAAAGATTACCGGCGAGTCTACGAGCCGTTCAAAGTAAATAGCCCGGCGAATGAGCTCGTTAGAAAAACCAATTCTTGCGTGGTTTAAGAAAAACAAAAGAGATCTTCCATGGCGTGACACAACACCGTGGGGTGTCATGGTTAGTGAGTACATGTTGCAGCAAACACCAGTCAATCGAGTTCTTCCTAAATGGAATGAGTGGATGGAGCGTTGGCCGACGCCAAAAGATTTAGCAAAGGCAACACCAGCACAAGTCATTACCGCCTGGGGTCGTTTAGGGTATCCGCGTCGCGCACTTCGATTACATGCTGCGGCACAGATCATCGCTGAAGATTTCAACAACAAAGTTCCCGAGGATCAAGAGACTCTTCAACTACTGCCAGGAATAGGTGAATACACAGCAGCAGCGATTGTGGCTTTTGCATTTGAACAACGTTCTCTCGTTATGGATGTGAACATCAGACGTTTACTTGTCCGTGCAATTGATGGAGAAGAGCATCCAAAGCCAGCACCCACCGCTCGTGAGAAAGCGCGTCGATTAGCGGTCCTTCCAGAAAAGAATGCACATGTGTGGGCTGCAGCAACGATGGAGCTTGGTGCACTTGTCTGTACATCTAAGAATCCATCATGTGAACTCTGCCCAATCATTAGTCAATGCCAGTGGCGAAAAAATGGATATCCGAAAACAGATTTAATTCGTAAATCTCAAGATTGGGATGGAACGGATCGAAAATGTCGCGGAACGATTGTTCAAGCGTTGCGTGAAAATGAATCTCTAACCGAATCAGCCATCAAAAAGTTGTGGCCTGATGAGTCTCAAGTGGAAAAAGCGTTGAAAACATTGACTGCTGACCTTTTAATTCAAAGACTCCCCCGTAATCGCTATAGACTTCCACAATGAGTTTTGTCGCAGATCTTGAAGCGGTACTGGGAGTTTCGCTAATAACCGATCCAGATATCACCGCTTCATACTCCAAGGATCAGGCCCCCTTTGCCCCTAACTCCCCTGCTGCGGCAGTGCTTTTAGCCCGTAGCACTGAAGAGATTTCAATGGCGCTGGCTTTTTGTTCGCAAAGAGGTATTCCAGTTGTCACACGCGGTGCGGGAAGCGGATTATCAGGTGGAGCAAACGCTGACTCTAATTCACTGGTAATTTCACTAGAAAAGATGAATGAAATTATTGAAATTGACCCAGCGAATCAACTGGCACGGGTTCAAGCCGGAGTGATTAATCTTGATTTAGATACTGCGGTAAAAGAGTTTGGAATGGCTTATCTGCCAGATCCCGCTAGTCGTGATTGGTCCACATTAGGTGGAAATGTCGCCACAAATGCTGGCGGAATGTGTTGCGTTAAGTATGGTGTTACATCGCATCACGTTCGTGCGATGACCGTAGTTCTAGCATCCGGTGAGGTCATTGAAGTTGGTAAAGCTACTAAGAAGTTTGTGACCACATTAGATTTGATGCACCTCTTTATTGGCTCCGAGGGAACATTAGGCATCGTTACCGAAATAACTCTCAACATTGTTCCCCGTCCAAAATCTCCTGCAACCTTGATCGCCACCTTTCCAAGTATCACGCAAGCGGCGGCGGCATCGACTGCACTTTTAAAGTACCGCCCTTCAATGCTTGAAATAATTGATCAAACCACTTTAAAGGCGGTTGAAGGTTGGCATCCACTTGGATTTGAGGTTGCGGGCTCAATTTTGCTGATGCAACTCGATGAGAATTTTGAACTTGGAGATGCGGCGATTGAAACTTGTGAATCGCATGGCATGATCGATGGAATGTTCTCAACTGAAGCAAGTGATGCTGCCGATCTAATTCGAGTGCGCAAACTTGCTTATCCAGCTCTAGAGCGACTAGGTGCAACCCTTTTAGATGATGTTGCATTGCCGGTTACCAAGATCGCTGAATTTGTTGGCAAGGTTGAAGAGTTGGCTGCTGAACACAATCTAATCATTGGAATCTTTGGTCATGCTGGTGATGGAAATATGCACCCAACAATCGTGCACGATCATGGCGATGCCGACGGTGCACAAAGAGCAAAACAAGCCTTTGGAGAGATAGTTGCGATAGCTCAAGCTCTCGGCGGTACAGCCAGCGGAGAGCATGGAATTGGTTCAATTAAGCGTGGATTTGTAAGTGATGAGGTGTCACACACCGTTGTAGAGATTCAACGTGGAATTAAGAAGTTGCTTGATCCCGTAGGAATTCTTAACCCTGGGAAGAAACTTCCTTAACGATCCTCTGCGCGACGTCCCGAACGACTCTTAACAGCAAGGCGCGATTGATCAAGGGCAGATTTTGTTCCGCTCCAGTTTCGTTGTGCCAGCGCGACACAAAGACAATCAACCACTGTTAACTGCGCGATACGGCTTGAAGTCGCTCCACTTCGGAAAGTTGTCTCTCTCGCAGAGGTATGAAGCACAATGTCTGCAAGAGCTGTAGCAGGGCTACGAATAGCATTTGTAATTAAAATAATTTTAATTCCACGTTCTTTAAATTCTTGAATAACTTCTACTACATCAAGTGTTGTACCACTGTGACTGATGGCAACTAAACAATCTCCCGGGTTCAACAAGGAGACAGATGTCAATGCCGTGTGCGCATCTCGCCATGCCACAGCAGCTTTTCCCTGACGATTTAGCTTCAATTGCAAATCCATCGCGACATGTCCACTCGAGGCGAGGCCAAATATTCCAATATTTGATGCTTTGTCCCAGGCCTGAACAACTTTTTTGAAACTTGCTACATCTAATCGTTCAGCGGTTGTTTGAATCGCGCGAGCATCTGCATTAGCAATTTTTTGGATAATTTCCTCAACAGAATCTTCCGTAGTAATTCCACTGTCTAGTTCGGTTGGATTTGATTGATTCATACCGAAGCGACTTACTTCACCTACCAAAGCCATCCTGAACTCTGGGTAGCCTTTGAAGCCCATAGCCTTACTAAAACGTACGACTGAAGCCACCGATGTAGTTGAGAAATCAGCTAATTGCGAGATATTCATTTGGGCAACCCGAACTGGATCCGCCAATATGCAGTTGGCAATCAATGCCTCGCTCGCATGAAAAGAGGAAAAAGAGTTCTTAATTTCGCCAAGCAAGTCGGTGAAATTGAGAAGCTTTTCTGCAGGCGATGTAGATTTCTTAGGCATCGTATTCCTCCCGTGAAAATTACCTTCAAAATACTTCTCTATCGGTGAAAATTAACGCCAAATCACTCTCAGGTCAAGGCTCGCACAGCACTTTAAAGGTTATGGTTATTTGGTGCATAAGGCGGTTGGAACCACTCGAAGTTTTGCAATCATGGGGGCTGCCTCTGCATCTTTGCCCGCATCGATTCCTCTTCGAGCAAAGGATCTTGAGGTACCTGTCGAAGGTCTGCTCACTTCAATTCCTTTGCTCTTCTTAGGATTACTAATGGGAATTGTCATCACACCTTTGATCTCATCACGCATTGGTTCCAATAGACAGGTCAAAATTGCGTTAATCATTCAAGCGATTGGCGTTTTCGGAATTGGTTTCTCGACCTCTCAAAATCTATTTGTTATCTCTGCTTTTGTGCTCGGTTTAGGTTTTGGTCAATTGGAGGTGCTGATTACCTCTATCTTGCGAATTACTAGCGAACTTGTCGGTAAGGCGCTCACACGAATTGGGGCATTTTTAGCTTTTTCTGCTTTTCTTACTCCACTCCTGTTGCTTGCTGCTGAATCTATTGCAAATAAGAAGTTGGTATTTTTGTTTATCGTCCTAATGTCCGGTCGAGTTGCTGTTATCTTTTCATCTCCAGATATAAAAGGATCTAAACAAAATATCAACATCTTAAAGAAAAAGAGTTTTGGTGCTTACTTTCTTCTTTTTGCCTCCATTTTCTACGTAGGTTCAGAAACTATTCTTGCCGGATGGTCCGCTGTTTTCTTTCAAAAGAATGTATCTACAAATTTAGATATTGCGCCAATAGGAACCTCCCTCTTCTGGCTATTTCTCACTCTAGGTCGCCTTTCAGGTTCATTTATCACTGGAAAATTTGTCTCCGCAAAAACCACTGCAATTTTTTGGAGTTTAGGGTTTTCTCTTGCGCTAACCCTGCTCCCGATTGTTTCTGAAAATAGAGCTGCTTTTCTAGTTGTGTTATTACTTGGAGTATTTTTTGCAGGACCTTGCTATGGCTTCATTATTGGACAGGCGGTTTCTTACTTCGAGTCTGAGTTAGCAGTAGAAAGTGCCTCGCTCTATGTTCTGGTGGGCGCTGTCGGAGGCGTTGTAATTCCCCTCTCTGTTCAGCAAACCGCCAATGGGGACACAAACAAGGCCATCATCGGAGCGGCAATTTCAGCGATTTTAGCTTCTATATTTTTGATAGTGAGCTTTCGAGAAAAGGTAACCAAAGCTCCTCAGTCTTAGTTGGTTCACTCTTGGTGTGCAAACGATTAGTCAGCATAACCGCAGCAAAATCTAAATCTGGGATGAATCCCATTGCTACTCCTGTAAAACCAGTGTGTCCAAAAATAGTTTTCTCTCCAAACTTTGTCGTTACTTCCCAATTTCGAAATCCGAGCCCCTGCATGGGATCTAATCCACCCTGAACGAACTGACGAATTGTCGATGAATGAAAAAAGCCCGTATCTCTGAATGATTTCAGGTAGACATCACATATGTTCAATAAATCCTTTGCAGTTGAAAAAAGACCTGCATGCGATGAAATTCCATTGAAGACATGAAAGGCATTGCCATCGTTGATTTCGCCAACTAAAACTTGACTTCTCCAATTGGCAAAATCTTCAACCTTCTCAGGAAGTACATATGGGATGTCGGTCTCAACCATTGTTTTTTCAAATCTATCGCCTATAGAAGTTGCCGCCACATTTTCTTGATCTACGGGTTTTGCGAACTGAGTTGACTCCAAATTCAACGGGGATTTTATTTTATTTTGAAAAATCTCATCGATGTCGGCAGAGAATATCTTTTCAGCGATCTCACCTAAAGCAATAAATCCAAGGTCTGAATAGATTCTCTGTTCGTCCCGTTTTGCTTTCAAAGGATTTGTCGCAATGAAATTACGGGCACTTTCTTTTCCTTCGCAGGCAATATATAGAGGGCGCCATGGTTCCAACCCTGACCGATGAGTTAGCAAATCGTGGATGCGAATCTCACCCTTGTCTGAAGTTTTCCACGCTGGTAAATAATGAGAGACCGCATCATTGAGTTGAACCGCTTTTTCATCGACCAACCGCATGTACAAGTTTGTGGTGAAAAGAATCTTCGTAAGAGAGGCAACATCAAAAGATGTGGACTCATTCATCACTTTAGGTGAGGCGCATCCCATCTCTTGCCGCGAGCCTGCAACGGAGATCTCGCGGGCCCCCAAGTGCTGTACGGCGTGAATAGTGCCGGGAGTACTCATTGCACGACTCCATCGCTATATGTGAGCTCAGATTGTGGGTACCACCATGCAGCATCAAGATCATGCACACCTAGCGGTTCGAACTCTCTTGCTAGCTCCATTGCTGCTCGCACCCCGAGCGGGGATTCAATCATGCAACCGAAGGAGAGCTTTAACCCTGCCTCTTTGGCCCTCAAAGCGATCTTGCGAGCTGGCGTCACTCCACCCGACTTCAGTATTTTGACGTTTACCCAATCGATGGCGTTGATTGAAATAAGTCTCTCTAAATCCTCGATATCAAAACAGGACTCATCCGCCATGATAGGGACATCAGTATTTCGGTGAATTTTTGCTAGCCCCTCAAAATTAAATCGATTGATTGGCTGTTCGAGGTAATCAATCTTGATCTTAAGATGATCTAATTCCTCGAGAAATTGCAGAGAGTAATCCACACTCCATGCCTGATTTGGATCAATTCTTAAAGAGGCAGATTCTGGAAGATATTCGATCGTCATTTGAACCATTTTAACATTCTTCATAAGGGAAGCATCCCCCAACTTCATTTTAAAAACATTGAAGCCGTCTTTAACTCGTGTTTCTATTAAACCTGAAATATGCGCCACTTCCGTGATTGGAAGCGTTACATCTGTTTTGATCGAAGTTGTTTCGAAACTCTTGAAAAGCGAATTTACAGCCAAATCACCAAGTGCTCGAGCTGTGGGATTTAAAGGCAGTCTCTCTTCGATTTGGGAGTATGCATCCTCTACCGAGACAAACCTTTCATTTTGAAGCAAGGGAATCAAATGGTCGTTAATATCTCGTTCCAATTGATCTGCTGAAACGCCGGTAATTGCGGGTGTTGCCACAACTTCGCCAGAACCAACTTTGCCATCTGATGAAGTTACGTCTAATTTATATACTTCGAAATCACTCACACTCCTAAGAGCTGTCTGAAAAGTGGAGTGCAAAGAGATTTTGTACTTGGAGAATTTCAGATCATTTAAACTAAACATGAAATTCTCCCCCATGCAGTAACCTTATCTTTGTGATACTCCGAAATGCAGAAACCAGTGATATTTCAGCCATTTCCGCCCTTTTTTTGAGGTGCTGGAAAGGTTCGTATGCAAATGTTTTAAGCCAAGATGTACGAGATCGCATGACTGAGGAAGCTTCCATCGAGCTTTGGAGTAATGCATTAGGAGCTAATCCAGAACGCGAAACTATTCTGGGATTTGATGAGGATGCGCTCGTTGGATTCTTTAGAATCGGTCCCGATAAAAATGATCCGACTCGGGGGCATCTATTCTCTTTGTATGTTGATCCCGAATTAGCAGGACGCGGTTTTGGAACGAAACTATTACAGAACGCCGTAGCTTCAACGCGCGCCAAGGGGTTTAATGAAATGACTCTTTGGGTCTTTGAGGAAAACACTGCTGCTCGATCGCTCTATGAAAAATTTGGGTTTAGTCTCACAGGTGAAAACAAAATCACCTCTGAGTGGAAGACACTGGAGATTGAAATGCTGAACTCCGACATCACTTTATAATTCTTACCCTAATTGGATTTTTTGAAGAAGCTTCAGGTAAGTGAAACGGATCTTTTCCTGGTGTGAGCGAACCCAACAACTTCGAACCTTCCGCACCCGTGCAACTTGGAATTTGACCTGGAAGTCCATGCATAGTTAAAAATCCTATTAGCGCAAAGGCAATTGCTTCCTTGGATTGAGTTGAAATTCCTAGCTCTGAGATTGTAAGAATTTTGCAGTCCTTGGCTCTTTCTTGCAATCGCTTCATAAGGAATGGATTTAGCGCACCACCGCCCGCAACGTAAAGCGATGTTAAACCAAATTTCTCAACCTCCTGAGCAACTGTTTCAACAGTCAGTTCAAGAAGTGTCGCAAGCACATCTTCAATAACCCATTCATCAATGGGTCCAATCACATCAATAATGTACGGCAGGTGGTAAATCTCTTTACCTGTCGATTTTGGAGCGGGTAGTTTGTAATAGGGATGGGAAAGGAATGTGGCCAAATGGGATTGGTCCACCGTTCCCTTCGCTGCTAGCGCTCCATCTCTATCAAAGGTAGTTTCACCCTTTGAATAAGCCTGAATTGCAGCATCCATCAAGCCATTAGCTGGACCAATGTCGTAGGCAATTGGCTGCATTGATCTAGAAGTGACAGTGATATTGGAAATGCCACCCAAATTAAGGGCACCTTGTGCGGTCTCGCTGTCGGAAAGAAGCAACTGATCCAAGATGCTCACAAGTGGTGCACCTTGCCCGCCAGCCGCGACATCTCTGCTTCTGATATTCGAGAGGACCTGCACCCCAGTAGCTTCTGCAATCCAACTTGGTTCACCCAGTTGCAACGTACCTCGCGCTTTATGGGATTCGTCGATCCAGTGAAACAAAGTCTGACCATGGGAAACAATCAAATCGGGTGTCACATTTGAGGATTCAATCACAGATTGAGCGGCAGCTGCAAAAGATTGACCGATGAGAGTATCCAGTTGGCAGACCACTTCCATCGTGGTTCCACGTGGTGGCATCGCCTCTACAATCATTTGATGCAATTGTTTTGAGTACGTTTGTGATGCAAAATCTATTAATTTGATTTGAATTTCATCTTCTACCCAGTTAATTTCACAGAGCGCAGAGTCGATTCCGTCAAATGAAGTTCCAGACATCATTCCTAAAATTTTCATTTCATGACCTCAGGACAAGCAACAAGATGGTTACTCTCAAATGACACTAAAGGTGGTGCTACTTCGCGACACTTTTGGATCGCTATAGGGCAACGCATATGAAAAGCACATCCTGATGGCATATTTGCTGGATCCGGAACTTCACCCATGAGTGGCTTCTCATACTTCGCGGTTCCAACATATTCATGATTAGGCATAGCTTCAATCAAAGCTTTTGTGTATGGGTGTTTCGGATTATCCAAGACTTCAGTCCAAGTTCCATATTCAACAATTTTGCCTAAATACATGACGGCAATTAGATCGCTGATATGTCTGACCATAGACAAGTCGTGACTGATGAATACATAAGTCAAACCAAATTTTTCACGTAGGTCGAAAAGTAAATTCATAACATCAGCTCGCACAGACACATCCAGAGCTGAAACAGGCTCATCAAGGACTAAAAGGTCAGGTTCGGAAGCCAAGGCACGCGCAATACTTACGCGTTGGCGCTGCCCACCGGAGAGCTGATGCGGATAGCGATGCTGTAGATCTGGAGCAATTCCAACAACCAGAAGCAATTCATCGACTCTACGTTGAATCTCAGATCGTTCACGAAGTTTGTGAGTTTGAATCACCTCAGCAATGCACTGACCAATCTTCTGGCGTGGATTAAGTGAAGAGTAGGGATCTTGAAAAACTAGCTGGATCTTTGAGTGATGGCTTGATAATTGATTTGTTGCCTTGCTAACGATCGGTTGGTTATTCCAAGTAATCTCGCCATTGGAAGGTTTCTCTAAACCAACAATAATTCTTGCAAGTGTGGACTTACCGCAACCACTTTCGCCAACGATTCCTAAAGTTTGCCCAACAGGCAAATTAACGGACACTCCATTGAGAGCATGAATCTCAGATTTACTTGATCGAACCGAGTATTTCTTTTCAACCGCTTCAATATGTAATGTCACTTGCAGACTCCGATTCTGTGGAAACAAGCTGCCTCAGTAAACTCATTTTTTGTAAGTATCGGAGTCAAATTAGTGCACTCTTGAGTTGCACGATCACATCTGGGAGCGAATGGGCACGAGTCGGCCACCATCCAAGGTTTAGGTGGGACTCCTGGAATGGCAGTTAATCGTGCTCGCGTTTTATCAACCGATTTAGGAAGTGAGGCTAGTAAGCCCGCGGTGTATGGATGTTGTGGATTGGTGAAGATTTGTTCAACACTTCCTACTTCAACAATTCGACCCGCATACATAACAATTACACGATCTACCAAGTTGGCAACAACACCCAGATCATGGGTAATCCAAAGCATGGACATTCCACTCTTGCGACGTTGCTCTGACACTAAAGCGAGAATCTGTTGCTGAATAGTTACATCCAAAGCTGTTGTTGGCTCATCCGCGATCAATAATTTGGGTGACAGGATTAATGCCATAGCAATCATTACTCTTTGACGCATACCCCCTGAAAACTCATGTGGGAAGCTATTCATAGCCCGCTCGGGCTCGGGAATTCCGACATCCTTTAGAGCGTTAAAAACAACTTCCTGAGCATTCTTCCCATCTAAATCATGAGCCTCAAGGACCTCTTCCAATTGCTTGCCGAGTTTCATGACAGGATTTAATGCAGTCATGGGATCTTGGTAAATCATTGAGATCTGATTTCCACGAATCGAACGTCGGGTTTCCTGATCTGCAGTTATTAAATCAACGTTTTCAAATTTAATAGAACCAGATGCGGCCGCAACACCTCGTGGAAGTAGACCCAATATTGATAGAGCTGTAAGTGTTTTACCTGAACCGCTTTCGCCAACAACTCCAAGTGCCTCGCCTGGTTGAATCTCAAAAGTCACTCCATCGACAAGGGTGCGATGATCCTGTGTAGTTTCAACCCGAAGTTTCTCAATCTTAATAAGCGGAGAACTCATGATTGCCTCCTTGCTGGATCGAGTGAATCGCGTAATCCATCACCCACAAGGTTTAGGCCTACAACAACCAAGGTGATAAATAGGGATGGAGCGGCCAAAGTCCACCATGCAAAAGCTGCCATTGGTTGCGCTTCAGAGACCATCAAACCTAGTGATGCATCTGGTGGTTGAGTTCCGAGTCCTAAAAAGCTTAATCCTGACTCTGTCAAAATCGCCCACGACATGGAGAGGGCGATTTGAACAAGAATTGGTGCAAGAACATTTGGAAGTACGTGACTGAAAACAATTCTTGGTGAGGAGAATCCAAGCACTCTCACCGACTTCACATAATCAAGTTCTTTGATACTCAGCACTGGTCCTCGCGCCACGCGGATAAAAATGGGCGTGTAAACAACCGCAATTGCCAATGATGTATCTATCCAAGAATTACCGAGACTATTAACAATTGCAAGAGCTAAAAGAATTGCTGGAAAGGCAAAAATTACATCGCTTAGACGAACAACAAAACCATCTAACCAGCGCCCTAAATAACCACCAATTACACCCATTCCAACACCAATAAACCCTGCGATCGCCACAGCGACGATTGAAACAGTCATAGAACGGCGCATGCCATCCATGGCACGGGAAAACACATCACGGCCGAACTGATCTGTTCCAAACCAGTAAGTAGATGATGGAGCATGGAGCGAATCCATAGGATTCTGTGCCAATGGATCGTGAGGCATCCATCCAAATACGGCGCACACAGATATCACTAGCATTATTGCAACGACTATCGCACCAACAATTCCACTTGTACTTTTTAGGTAATAGTGAACCCAAGACTTTTCTTGACTTTTATTTTTCATTTGATTCTCGGATCGATTCGTCGATAGATGAGGTCGGTGATTAGATTTATCGTTACAAAAAGAATTGCAAATATCATGACGCTACTTTGAACTGTTGCATACTCTCGTTTGTTGATGGCATCCAGAATCTGACGTCCCATGCCAGGCATAGCAAATATCTTTTCTACAATTACCGCACCGCCTAGAAGGTATCCGAATTGAATTCCCGTCATAGTTACAATCGGAATTAGCGAGTTTCGAAGCACATGTCGATATTGAACCGTTTTGGCTTTGAGTCCTTTTCCGTATGCGGTTCTAATGAAATCTTTATCTACAGTTTCAAGAAGAGCCGAGCGCGTTGTTCGCATGACAGGTGCCGCAACGGCGATTCCTAGAACTATCGAAGGAAACAGCATTTGCTGCAAATTCATTCCCAGGTCTTCCCATGGGGTCATGTATTCATATCCATTGGGGAAATAACCAAATTTGTTTGCCATGATGGTCACGATGGCGGTACTCAAAACGAATCCCGGAATAGCTAGGGCTAAGAGTCCAAAAAGTTGACCTGCAAAATCTCGAAAACTACCTGGCTTCTTTGCACTGAACATTCCAATGGCTATACCCATTATTACACCTGAAATAGTCCCAAAAAGCGCTAGTTCGATTGTCACAGGCAATGCTGAAGCGGTTAATTTCAAAACTGAAACGCCTGTGGAATAGGCAAAACCTAAGTCTCCCTGTAAGAAAGAGGAGATCCATGAAAAATATTGAAGAATAAGGGGCTTATCGATTCCGTAATAACGCTTCAGATCGGCGATTTGATCGGGGGTAAGAACACCCGTCTCAATTCCGAGTGAACTTGTAATCGTGTCACCGGGAATGACTCTCAAAACAATGAAGATAAATACTGAAATTCCAAACAAGGTGGTTAAGACGCCAAGCAAACGATTTGCGACCCCGGCAGACTTTGCCTTCGACATCTATTAATCCCCTAACAATGCTGGTTTCTTACTAAAGGCTAGAGCGGCGCGCGAACCCTCGCTCGCACGCCGCTCTAGTTATGGTTTAGTTGAGTGAAGCTGAACGAAGTGGAAGCAATGAACCTGTTGCTAGTGCAACAAATCCCTTGAGGTTCTTAGCAACGACTCGGTACTCGTAAGGAGTAGCAAGCCATACCCAAACTGCATTGTCTTCAAGTTCTTGAGAGATTGCAGTGTAGGCAGCTGATCGAACCGCTGTCTTTCCGCTTGACTTACCCTTGAGGAAGTTAGCATCAAGAGTTGCAGATGAATATGTTGCAACCTTGTTCAAGTTTCCTGTTGAAGTGAAGTAACGGGTGTACATGGTGTCTGGATCGATACGTCCACCATTGTTTGCAAGTGTTGCAGTGAAGTCTGCAGCCAACCAACGTGGCACATATGTAGCTTGATCAACAATATCAAGATCCATTCTGATTCCTGCGCGAGCCAACTGAGCCTGTAGGTTCTGTGCCATTGCAACTGATGTTGCCCAACCATTGCTGGTAACAAGAGCCTTAAATGTAACTCCGCCAGACTTTCCTGCTGCTGCAAGGTAAGCCTTTGCCTTTGCAATATCGACCTTAGGGCAAGGACGATCATTTACATTCGACTTGTATGCAGGGCTTGTGATTGGGCCAGTTACTGCACCTTCTCCGAGCATTGCAGTCTTAATCATCTCTGGACGATCGATAGAGCACTGAATCGCAAGGCGAACATTTTTATCATTGAGTGGTGCAACCTTGTTATTCAACTGCAGTGCGTAGTACGCCAAAGCTGGAACCTTGTAGAGCTTCAGGTTACGTGTATTGATCTGCTTTACAACAAGTGGATCAGTGACGATACCGAACTGAATTGAACCAGCGTTCATCGCTGACAAAATTGATGACTCGTTAGGAATCACACGAATAGTTACATTAGAAATCTTAGGTGCACCCATCCAGTAATCTGCATTAGCAGTTAGCTTTACAGACTGTGTTGGCTCCCATGAAACAAACTTGTAAGGACCTGTTCCGTTTGGCTTGTTGCTTCCGCCAATTTTTCCTGCTGCGATGTCATCTGCTGACAACATAGCCATGTTGACGCCATCAAGTGCTGCAAGGATTGGAACGTTAGGTACTGAAAGCTTTAGAACCAATGTACGACCTGAAGCGCTGATGCTTGAGATTGTTGTGAGGTTTGCACGGCCAGCTGCTCCAGTCTTGGTGTCAAGAATTCTTTCAAGACTTGCCTTTGCATCTACGGCATCAAAAGTTGATCCATCATGGAACTTAACACCCTGACGAAGTGACAAAGTTAGTTGAGTTCCTGCGGCGTTAAATGACCAAGATGATGCAAGACCTGTCTTCATCTTGTTTCCTGGGCCAACTTCAACAAGGCTTGAGTAAACCAAGCCAAGTGCGCGCACAGTTGCGAAGTTTGTCGCTGTGTGTGGATCTAGCTTGTCGATATCCAATACGGAACCGATAACTAAATCAGAACTTGCTGCTCTTGCTGGAGTTGCAATGAGAGTTCCAGCCATCAACGCGACGACTAAACCTCCTATTGCGAATTTCTTTTTACTGATCACTACATTCTCCTTCCAAAAAATGAATTCAATTTGAATTCACCAGTCGATATGACTTGGCAGCATGAAAATTTCTTTCACAGCCTCGCCTCACTCATGAAAAAGCATGCTGTTTTTTCATTGCTTCGTCAAGCACCTAAGGAGTCGAAAATGGTTAAGTGGTTGTTAAGAAAATGGCGAAAATCAATGTTTTTGTAACAAAACTTAATAATTACAAACCGGTTAAAGCTTCTCTAATTCGGTTTGATGAAGCGTGAAGTCGTTCACGTGCCACAGATGGCTCAATATTCAGAAGTAGCATCAAAATCGCCACCTTAACTTCGTGGCCAGAGGCTTGAAGCGCCTTAGTGGACTCCTCTTTGGATGCCCCAGTCGCCTTTTCAATAATTCGAACAGCTCGATCCTGGAGCTTTTCATTACTGATCTGCAAATCAACCATCAGATTTCCAAAGGTCTTGCCCAAACGGACCATCGAAATAGTAGAAATCATGTTCAAAACCATCTTCTGCGCGGTTCCAGATTTCAATCGTGTTGAACCAGCCAATAATTCAGGACCTGAGTCGATATCGAGAGCGTGATCGCTGATCTTTCCTGCTTCTGAATCTGGATTACAAGTAATTGCGATAGTTAGAGCGCCAACGCTCTTTGCATATTGCAATCCCCCAAGTACATAGGGAGTTCTTCCACTAGCTGCAATTCCGACCACAACATCCAGTTGTGAAACATTTGCTGACTTCATATCGGCGGCGCCAAGTTCTGGTTTGTCTTCGGCTCCTTCTGCAGGACTTCGCAACGCAGAATCTCCACCCGCAATAAAGGCAACAACTTGATCGGTTGATACTGAAAACGTTGGTCCACATTCAGCTGCGTCTAAAACACCAAGTCGCCCAGATGTTCCTGCGCCCATATAAATTAACCTGCCGCCTTGAAGCAGGCGATCAACAACACCATCAATGGCTTTCTCAATTTTAGGCAATATAAGAGCCACTGCTTTAGGCACCTCTGCATCACTCTCATTCATCGCTTGCAACAACTCAGAAACAGTCATCACATCAAGCATTTGAAATTTGGAGTCAACTTGCTCAGTTCGAAGTAAACCTAGCTCGGGTTCCTTATGAGAGTTCGTCATAGTTTCTCAAGAATAGGGCAGATGTCGAAAAGTATCTAGCATCGAGAAAACCCATACACTTCACCCATGATTCGTTACGCTCGCAAAGAGGATGCCCCACGCATACTTCAGCTCATAAAAGACCTCGCTGAGTATGAAAAGGCTCCTCTTGAAGCCAAGGCAACGCTTGAACAAATCGAAGAGTCAATTTTCGGTGAAAATCCAGTTGCTTACTGTCATGTTGCAGAAGATAACGGCGTAGTCATTGGAATCTCTATCTGGTTCCTTAACTACTCAACATGGGTTGGTAAGCCAGGCATTTACCTTGAAGACCTTTATGTTGATCCTGCCTATCGCGGCAAGGGTTACGGCCTAGCTTTCCTCAAAGAGTTGGGCAAGATCTGCGTTGAACGCGATTACGAAAGATTGCAGTGGTGGGTTCTCGATTGGAACCAACCAAGTATCGATTTCTACAAATCCATAGGCGCAGTGCCAATGGATGAGTGGACTGTGTATCGCGTTAGCGGAGATGCACTAAAGAAGTTGGGCTCTTAAGCTTTCTCCACCTTTACTACATCGCCAAAAGTTCCTGATTCAACAATTGTGATCTTGTAACCATTCGAGACCACTGATTCACCCTCGCGTAAGGGTGCTTGGGAAAGGAAGAATGGTTGCTGATTTGGATTTCGGTTCGTTGGAAGTATGAGTTTCATTCCTAAACCGTGACCAATTTTTTCTAAGTCAACAACATAGGGAAGGATGCCTTCGCTCTCCTTTGAGATTTTGTAATACAAACCAGCTGAACGTATCGACTCTAGAACAATTCCTTTTGTCTGAGAAATGGGTATTACGAGTAACTTTTTCTCTTTACTTTTCACACTTGAAGGAGCTATCCAACGAATTGTGGGTTCTGTGGGGTTAATACAATGAACTTGAGAATCTGTAATAAAACCTAAAAGCCACTTCTCCCAAGCTGATAAGTCTCCTCCCCATGGAGTCATCAATGTCCAAACACCCATTCCATATTCTGAATTAGTATCGCGTTTTCCATCACCGTAGTGATCATCCAGCCCAAAAGCTGAGTGGTATAGCTCATGGATCCACCAGAAGGGGCTCAAGAAATTAGAAAATTTCACACTTTGTAGTTCTGTGAGCGTGTACGGATACATCGAAGATCCATGGCGAATAGTTCCTTCTTGTGTCACAAAATCTTTAAGACTACCTTGTTGGAAATTAGCCAATGGTGTTCCCGGTGGTACAAGAACAATTACTAAATTTGCACCACTGAAATTTATTTTAGGATCAACAATGGAAACCAAATCTCTCACGAATTTTATGTGCTCCGGGCTATCGTGCCGGTTCTCGTGAAAAATATTGTAAGTTGAAACCTTGTTTGGAAATTCGATGTAATTCTCTGGGTATCTTATTTCAACAGAAGAGTCTCCGTCTGAAGAATACTTAGCCCATTCTTGAAGTACATCAGTGTAAGCACCGTAATCTTTTTCAGGCGAATTCTTCGGTTTTTCGGTATCAGCAGCGAAAATAGGTACGACTTGAATCGTCATCTTTGGTCCCGGAACTTTCGATGCATTCAAATATCGAATTCTATTTTGATCAAATAGATTAAAGAAGCCACGCTGATATGGACTATTCGCGGGTTCACTTATTTCGCATTGTTTGACAGGTAAATCCTTGGCATTTAGATCCAAAACAGTCGTTGGTCGATTGATTCCCAAATCATACTTAGCCAACCTATATATTCCGCTGCATTCATTCTTTGCTCTAAATGCATCTTGTAAAGCTTTGAACACTTCCGGTAAATCTTTTTCCAATTCACACGGACCTGCGAATTCATGCAGGTATCCCAAATCTGTTGAACGTGTCTCACTCCAGTTTCTTATGGGTGGCAAAGATGTTGCTACAGGAGTAGGTGCCGGGGCAACTGTAGGAGTAGATGCTGGGGTAGGAGTTACTGAAGGTGAGGATGTCGGAGTTGCGACAGGCTTTGGTTTTGGAAGCGTAACCCCCTTATTCCAAACTAATTTCTTGCCACTCTTCACACATGTGTACTTCTTGCCGTTGTAAGTAGAAGTTGCACCCGCCTTGGAGCACTTCGTGCCTGGTGTTACTGCAGCGACAGAAAGTTGAGCCGTCACAAGTGAAAGAGAAAGAACCGCGACTAATCCAGCAAGTAGTTTGCGCATTGCGATACGGTAAAGCAAAAACCCCGCCTAGTGAATAACTAAGCGGGGCAATTGCGGTCAATAATTAAGCGGTAGGTGCTTCTGCAAGATCTTCAGGAGTATCAGGCAGTGATGCCTTTGGTGCTCCCTTGAATG
>JACCDI010172946.1_pt1 | contig 18224 bp, 18 predicted proteins | sample 7442791 | NCBI WGS metagenome assembly JACCDI01 (sample SAMN15323434, study PRJNA562643) | freshwater metagenome | isolation source: river surface water | place: USA:Blue River Watershed | collected 2017-08-15
CACCAGGTATCGATCCTGGACCCTGGGCTTCAAAGGCCCATGTGCTAGCCACTACACAATGGCGGAACCTATATTCTCCCTTATCTTCGGCAGTGCTCGCGACCACTAAACTCATTTCTTATGGGAAACCAATCACACGAGCGCGATGAAGTTGACCGCCTCATAGCCGCGTGGAAGCGCGAGCGCCCTGATTTAGACCTCTCTCCCCTTGCAGTCCTTAGTCGCATCACCCGAATTGCACGCCATCTTGATATTGCACGTCGTGATGCTTTCGGCGAACTAGAAAACTGGGGCTTCGATGTTCTCGCAGCGCTCCGTAGAGCAGGTGCACCGCATCAACTTTCTCCAGGCCAACTGATGCAAGAGACTCTCGTTACGAGCGGCACTATGACTAATCGACTTGATCGACTTGAAGAGTTACAACTAATTACTCGCCAGCCAGACCCCAACGATGGCCGTGGATCGCTAGTTACACTAACGCGCTCGGGAATGCGTGCGGTCGATTCAGCTATGGAAGATCTTTTAGAGAACGAGAGAGAACTGCTTCAAAATCTCACGATAAAAGAGCGAGAAGTTCTCTCTGATTTGCTCAGCAAACTTGTAACAGAGTTTGATGAAACTTAATTACTAATTACTTTCGCGCCATGTACTGGACCAGTTGCACGAGCCACGCTTCCCACAACCCCGCTCGCTGTCAACGCGACAGCAAGATCTAAACCAGAATCTTCATCTGCAACCAAGAAAGCCACAGTAGGCCCAGAACCTGAAACAATTGCACCGAGAGCTCCATAGTCGCGTCCAACCTCAAGTACCAGGCTAAGCGCCGGTCGGAGTGAACAAGCCGCATTCTGCAGATCATTGGTGAGCGCACGGCCAACCGCTTCTGCATCTGCGGCAAGAAGAGACTGCATCAAGATATCTGAAACTTGTGGCGGGGCAATCTCCAATTCGGCGCGCATTCGATCACATTCTGCGTACACAGCAGGCGTTGATAATCCAACGCTAGAAAGTGCCAGTACCCAGTGATAGGTACCGCGAGAAAGCGCTGCTGTTAATTGATCGCCGTGTCCTTGCCCTATCGCAGTGCCTCCCGAAATCATAAATGGGACATCGCTACCTAATTGCGATCCCAGTGAGTGAAGCTCTTCGCGTGACATCTCTAATTGGTAGAGCGCATCCATTGCAACTAGCGCACCCGCTGCATCAGCACTTCCCCCAGCCATACCACCTGCAACAGGAATTGATTTCTTAATCTCAATATGTACGTCAACATCAAACTCAAACTTTTCACCAACGAGCTGTACTGCTTTGACTGCTAAATTCGAGTGATCCTCGGGTACTCCATGCGTGTGTTCACCTGTTACAGCGATAGTTACACCGCTTCCGGGTTTTGATTTGGTTAGAGTGACATCATCAAAGATAGAAATAGCTTGAAAGACCGAGACCAAATTGTGATAACCATCTGCCTCTTTAGGCCCAACAGATAACTGCAGATTTACCTTTGCAGGTACGCGCACGGTTACCGAATTCAGAGCCACGATTAAACTCTACCCAAGTTTCGCGATTGCGCAGAAGCTATTGATATCCAAGGATTCACCGCGCAATGTCGGATCAATGCCTGCTCGAATGAGGACAGCTTCCGCAGCCGCCGAACCACCAAACATGGATGAAAGAGCAGATCGCAGCATCTTGCGTCGCTGGGCAAATGCTAAATCAATAAGTGCAAAGACTTTCTTTCGCAGTTCTTCATCGCCCGGTGTTGCCCGACGAGTAAATGCAACGAGTTTAGAATCTACGTTGGGTTGTGGCCAGAAAATATTTCGCGAGACTGAACCTGCGCCAGTGACATCTGCCCACCATGCAGCTTTAACGCTAGGAATTCCATAGTCTTTTGAATTTGGTTGAGCTGCCAATCGGTCCGCTACTTCCGCCTGCACCATAATCACGCCACTTCTGAGTGAAGGGAGTATTTCAAGTAGGTGCAAGAAAACTGGAACTGAGACGTTGTAAGGAAGATTTGCCACCAATATCGTTGGATTAACGGGAAGATTGCGAAGCGTCAGTGCATCTTGATTGATGACAGTTAACTCTTCTGCACGATTGCTGTGGGTCGCAGCTGTCACGGGTAATTGCTGGGCTAGACGAGAATCAATTTCCACAGCAATAACCGATTGTGCCTCTTCCAGCATTGCTAAAGTGAGCGAACCCAAGCCCGGACCGATTTCTAAAGCGATATCTTCTGAAGTGACTCCCGCTGTTCGAACAATCTTGCGACAGACATTGGCATCATGAACAAAGTTCTGTCCAAGCGATTTTGAAGGTTTGAGATCAAGTTTTGCGGCAAGCTCACGGATTTCAGCGGCTCCCAGCAGACTCATTCGAATGATCCAAAGATACGTTCAGCGTTGTATGAAAGCGCTGCAGCCAACTCTGCAACATCTTCATTACGTTCGGCTGCCATTGCCCGCACAATATTTGCAATCTGTGCCGGCGTATTTAGCGCACCACGGTGAGGTGTTGGAGCCAAAAATGGAGAATCTGTTTCAGCAAGTAATTGATTGTGCGGAACTAATTTCACGGCTTCACGCAAGGCTGGAGCGTTCTTAAAGGTAAGAGTTCCAGCAAAAGAGAGAATATATCCACGATCTATACAAATTTTTGCCATCTCTACATCACCAGAAAAACAGTGAAATACCACTTTTTCTGGCGCTCCTACCTCAAGCAAGACTGACAGAACATCCTCGTGTGAATCACGGTCATGAATCACCAACGCTTTATCAGTGCGCTTAGCAAGTTCGATATGCCATTTGAAGGAATCCTGTTGACGCTTTCGAAGTTCAGGGGGCGTTCGAAAATAATCAAGACCTGTCTCCCCAATAGCTCTCACTCGTGGTTCTTGTGCTAACTTTTCAATAATTGCCCAATCTGCTTCAAGATCTGCGACCACGGGCGCTTCATTAGGATGGAGTGCAACTGCCGCCAGAACTCTGCCAGGGAATGCATTAGCCATATCCACACACCACTGCGATTGTTCGGCTGAATAGCCAACCTGAACAATGCGATCCACATTTACTGAGCGCGCATCATCCAAGACTTTTTCGACAGCTTTAGAATTTGGCGCCTCATTTGTCACTATTTCAATATGTGCATGGGCATCGACTGTTGGAACAGGAAGCGGCTCTGGAAGTGGAGCTAGTTCGCGATCAATATCGCGGTTGTGGCGATCTGCCATAGAAAATTACTCTTTAACTTCTAACCGCGGAAAGAGCACAGGAGTCTTTGTCACTGTAGCCCCTTGAGGTAACTGACCCCAGTTTGCAACGCTACTAATTGTCTGGCTCCCAATTTCTCCAAGGGCTGCCTTTGCACCGAGAGATTCCCAGAGAGTCTCAGTTGTTGCTGGCATAACTGGATGCAACAACACTGCAAGCGCACGCAGGGATTCCGCTGTGTTGTACAAGACCTCTTCTAAAGCCTGTTGATTTGCAGAGTCTTTCGCCAAAATCCATGGCTCTTTCTCAGTAACGTAGCCGTTCACCCGTTTACAAAAATCCATAACAGCATTGATGCCACCTTGAAAATCAAGCGCCACCATTGCTGAGTCTGCCTTTGTGACAGCTTCAGAGAGCGCCTCAGAAAGAACTGGATCATGGGCAACAGCTGGGACTTTTCCAGCGCAATACTTTTCAATCATTGCAGCAGAACGCGATGCCAGATTGCCAAAGTCATTTGCTAGCTCAGAGGTATAGCGCGCACTCATATCTTCCCAAGAGAAAGAACCGTCGGAGCCAAATGGAATTGCACGCAAGAAGTAATAGCGAAAAGCATCAACGCCAAAATGATCGGTGATATCGGAGGGTGCAATACCTGTGAGTTTTGATTTACTCATCTTCTCGCCACCAACTAATAACCAGCCATGCGCAAATACCTTCTTAGGAATTGCGATTTCCGCTGCCATCAACATCGCCGGCCAAATTACTGCGTGAAAGCGCAAGATGTCTTTTCCAACTAAGTGGACATCCGCTGGCCAGGTCGAGGCAAACTTTTTTCCACCCTCTGAGTCAGGCGCATCAGTAAGTCCTACCGCAGTTGCGTAGTTGAGAAGAGCATCAAACCAAACATAGACAACTTGGTCGGTATCCCATGGGACAGGGATTCCCCAATCAAAGGTAGAGCGGGAGATAGATAAATCTGAGACGCCCCCTTCTAAGAATGCGATGACTTCGTTACGAGCGCTTTCTGGCTGGCACGCTTCAGGGTTTTTCTTGTAATGATCTAGCAATGGCTGAGCAAACTCAGAGAGCTTGAAGAACCAGTTATTTTCGTTGACCATTTCAATCGGCTTGCTATGAATTGGACAAAGTTTTTCTCCATCAGCGTCAATAAGATCACCGGGCAACTTAAACTCTTCACACCCTACGCAATAAGGTCCTTCATATTTGCCTGCGTAGATATGGCCTGAATCTTTGAGTGACTGCAGAAACTTCTGAACGCGTTCAGTGTGACGCGCTTCAGTTGTGCGAATGAAGTCATCGTTGGCGATATTGAGTGCAGTCCAGTTAGGTTTCCATGCTTCGGCGACCAACTTATCTACCCATGCTTGAGGCGCAACTTTGTTCTGTTCTGCAGTACGCATTACCTTCTGGCCATGTTCGTCGGTGCCTGTCAAGAACCACACAGACTCTCCACGCTGGCGATGCCAGCGAGTGAGAACATCTCCGGCCACCGTCGTATACGCATGCCCAATATGGGGAGCATCATTTACATAGTAAATGGGCGTAGTGAGGTAGAAGGATTTCATCGGCTCATCTTATTAGCATCGACAACTGCTGCATAAACGATCTTCTTGGGCAGGCTAAATTCCTCTGCCACCGTAGCAATAGCTGCCTTGCGATCCATCCCCGCTTGCTCATATTCGCGAACTCTCAAGACTGCATCATCAGCGCTTCGAATCTGGCTACCCTCTTCTACACCTGCGATTACCAAGGTTATTTCGCCGAGTACTTCATGCGAATTAGCCCAAGCAATTAACTCTGCGAGAGTGCCGCGAATTGTCTCTTCATATGTCTTGGTCATTTCTCGGCAAATCGCTGCCTTTCGGTCGCTGCCGAAAATTTCAGCGGCCCCTGTGAGCGATTCGAGTAAGCGATGTGGAGCTTCAAAAATCACCATAGTGCGTTCTTCAAAACGCAACTTTTCATAGAAACTCTGGCGCGCTCCTTGAGTGCGGGGCGCAAACCCTTCAAATGTAAAGCGATCCGTAGGTAAACCTGAAAGCGCAATCGCCATTGTAGGAGCGCTTGGTCCAGGAATAACAACTGTTGGAATTTCTTCAGCGATTGCATCACGCATTAATCGAAATCCAGGATCACTAATTGTTGGCATTCCAGCATCAGTGACTACGAGCACTTCTTTTCCTTCTCGGAGCAAAGAGAGAATTTCTGCTGTTCGATCTGTCTCATTACCTTCAAAGAAAGAGATGATTCGAGCGGTAAATGTAACTTCTAGATCTGCGGCGAGGCGATGAAATCGCCTTGAATCTTCAGCTGCGATTATCTCAGCACTTTCTATCGCTTTCTTGAGTCGATTACTGGCATCGAGCGGATTTCCAAGTGGAGTTGCTGCGAGTACTAGTGTCATACGCGCATCCTCCCATATTCTGTACACATGGTTATAGGTATCGCTCCGATACTCATCGCATTGGCTTCATTTTTTCTACGTATATTTAATCTAGGAAACATCAAGACTTTTATCTTTGATGAGGTCTACTACGTTGATGGTGCCCGCGACCTTCTGAAGTACGGAGTTGAAGTCTCTGGGAATCAACCAGAATTTATTGTTCATCCACCAGTGGGAAAATGGCTGATTGCCAGCGGAATACAAATTTTTGGTGACAATGCCTTTGGCTGGCGGATCGCTAGCGCTATAGCAGGCTCACTCATGATTATTCTGATTGCACTCATCGCTCATCGACTCTTTAGAAATAAACTGCTCACCGGTTTAGCAAGTGCGCTCATGGCAGTTGATGGGCTGGCACTCGTACACTCAAGAACTGCGCTCTTAGATAACTTTCTCGCGCTCTTTATTCTCCTTGCGACTTATTTTTTTCTGCGGCGACAATATTGGTGGACCTCAATCGCGCTGGGGCTAGCCCTTGGAACAAAATGGAGCGCTCTCTATTTCATCGCAGTATTTGGAATTATTGCAATCTACCGTGCGTTCACACACAACAGTGGTAGAGCTCTTATACGACCCACGTTAGAACGAGCCATGCAATTTTCAATTCTTCCTCTATTTATATATATCTTTTCTTGGATTGGCTGGTTTCTCTCAGAACGTGGCTGGGCTAGACAATATTCCTCTAACGTATTTTCTTCGTTTATTCATTATCATCAGCAAATACTTAGTTTTCATACAACCTTGACCGAAAAACATACTTACCAAGCCAATCCGTGGAGTTGGTTGGTGATGGGTCGCCCTACTTCCTTCTTTTATGAGTCACCAAAAGGTTGTGGTACACAGAGTTGTTCGCAAGAGATTTTGGCGCTAGGCACACCATTGTTGTGGTGGCTTGCAACAGCAGCATTCATTGTGTGTGCAGGTCTTTGGATTCGTGGAGCACTTATTCGCCATTTTGATCCTGCACTTACAACAATTGTTGCTGGTATGGCTGCAGGTTACTTACCGTGGTTCTTCTATCAATCAAGAACAGTATTTACCTTCTACGCAATTGTCTTTCAACCATTTCTCATCCTGGGGCTTGTTTACTGCGCACAGCAACTGTTAACTAAATATGGAAAGCAAGGTCGAATTCTGATTGGTCTTGCTTTTCTTCTTATACTCCTGAATTTCATCTACTTCTTGCCGCTATACGTGGGAGATGTGATTACCTACGAATCATGGCGAGCCAGAATGTGGTTTCCGAGCTGGATTTAGCCCCTATATCTGATGTGGCGTCCGGCTATTCGTTGGCAGCGCGACTGTCGCGTAGTCGGCGAACTGCTTCTTCAGCCAACTGTTGATCAAAAATCTCATCGCGAGATGGTGCAGCAGCTGCGAGCGCTTCACGTTCGAGGCGCTGTTGCTCCTCGCTCCATTTGCCTGGTTCAGTCAGATCAATGATTCGCTTTGCTGGAACTGCCTTTGGCGCATTCACATAAGTTGGAAGTGGAACATCGTTAGGCTGCCACTCCGCTCTTGCTTGCGCAGTTCCTTTTGGAAGAAGTGTTACTCCTGAAAGTTCGCGTTCTGAAAGTGGAACCCAATGTTCCTGGTGAATAACAGGAGCATGCTGAGATTTTGAAGTGACAACTTCTGCAAGATTGGTATGTGATACACCCTCAGTAGTGCGATGGAGTTGATCTACGCGACGGCGCTGAATTCGTTCCGCATTAATTTGGCGGCGAACATGCGCAATATAAATAAGTAGTGCAGTAACCGGAATTGCAATAGAGATGTAAGCGAATGTTTGCATTAGTGCACCTACAGTCGTGAGAATGAGTGTTGTAAAAATGAGAAAAAAGATAATTCGGCGTCGCATCAATTGCTGAGCAACACGTCCTACTCGATCAACGTCTGTGTAAATTACCCCTGAGTTGTTAAGAGAGCCAGGATTTGTACTGGCAACGACTCGAAGTGCGCTCTTATATTTTTCAACGCTCTTTCCTGAGAATTCATTCTTATTATGAACCCAGCGTGGCAAGAAGTAGGCAACCCACATGCCAATAATTGCTAGGTAAATAATTCCAGACGCCATGATGGGTAAAGATTAAGGGTGAGGGCTTGCAACCTTGTGGATTTCAAGGGGGGTTTATTGAATTAATTCGTTGTACTTAACGAAGCAGACATGGTCGCGCCAAGCCCCATCAATATGTAGAAAGGCTTTGCGATGACCCTCAAAAGTAAAGCCAGCTTTCTCGGCTACCTTGCATGAGGCAGCATTTTCAGGGCGGATATTAATTTCGATACGGTGTAATCCCAACTCTAAAAATCCGAAAGATGAGAGCAGAACTACCGCTTGGGTCGTATATCCACGATTTGCGAAGTTCTTATCGATCCAATATCCGATGTGGCCAGCACGTAGTGCCCCATAGATGACTCCACCTAATGTGATCTGCCCAATCAGGTTCTCGCCCTTCCAAATCAGAAATGAGTAAGAACGGCCAGCACGGGCTTCACGATTGAGCGCATGAACCATTTCATAGAAGGAAGGACGCTTTGTGATGAATTCACTCGCGGGTGAACCTGCCGGAACCTTAGGTAGCGTTGCCTCCCAAGGGGTTAGCCATTCTTTATTCTCGGCCCGAACTTCATTCCATCTACTGCGATCTCGAAAACGTGCTGGACGGAGAATTATTTCTTCTCCATAAAGCACCTGCGGCCACATGGCTATAGGTAACGTCGTTCAAGCACGACCACTGTCACTTGCGCGCCAGCAGATAAATCAGTTTCGCCCTCTGGAACTGCAATAAAACAGTTCGCATCCGAGAGCGTTGCTTGCTCATCCTGTGAACTCAGTGGAACAACTGATTTTCCATCTTCGCTCAATACCGCGCGAACGTAGGATCTCATTCCGCTTAAGGATGTGAGAGCCTTTTCTAGTTTTGCCTTCACTGAAGGTCTATGGATTGTCGCGGTACCAAGCATCGTTCGAATCATGGGGCGGATCAAGAGCTCAAAGGAGATGTATGCGGCAATCGGGTCCCCCGGAAGAGTTACGACGGGAGTCTTATCTGGTCCGATGGTTCCAAAGTTGTGGCGCCCACTTGATTCGATTGCAATCTCGACAGTTTTAATTTCACCAATTTTCTGCAAAGTGCGAGTAATCAGATCAAAGGAGTCATCATGACGTTCTCCCGAGATGATGATGAGGTCTGCTCGAACCAATTGATCCTCGATGACGCTTTGCAGCTCGTTCTCATCATCCGGAATGGAATGCACGCGATAAGCCACTGCACCAACTTCACGAACAGCGGTGGTAAGGAGCCAAGAATTTGTTTCATACTCTTCATCTGATTTCAGAGGCGTTCCTGGCTCAACTAAATCAGGCCCTGCCGAAATAACAACTACGCGTGGATGCGGGCGAGTAGGCAGATGATCAAGCCCAATAGATGCAGCCAATCCGATCTGAGTTGAGCGTATTCGGCTACCTGCCTTCATCACCAATCGCTCGCCTGCGTAGATATCTTCTGCAAGGGTTGCATCATGCGCATCAAGAAGAGGCATATCGAATGGCTCTAGCGGTTGGCACAGTTCTAGAAGTGAGGTGAGTACTTCATCTACGCGCACACGTTCTGACATAATCGCCAACCTTACTTGCAGAGTTCTTACTTCGAGGGGATTTAGATGGGTATCGCCGAAGAAAAAACTGAACTGCGTACCCGATATCGCCAAGAACGTAACGCGCGTTACATTGAACATAGCTTTGAATATTTGGCGACTTCGAGAGAGTTTGCCGCTGCCTCAGTGATTGCTAGTTACCGCTCGTATGGGGATGAACCATCTACAACAGCGCTCAACAAGAAACTTCTTTCGCTTGGCAAGACACTCCTGCTACCAAGAATTGATGGGGCAGCTTTGCGATGGATTGCTTGGAATGGAGATGAAGCGACCTTTTCGAAAAGAAAGAAGATTGAGGAGCCACTTGGTGACCCAATTGAAGATTTATCATTGATCGATCTCATCGTTGTCCCAGCTCTTCGCATTGATCGCAATGGCTATCGACTGGGACAGGGTGGTGGCTATTACGATCGTGCGCTCATTGATATTTCCGCGTTTTCAATCGGATTAATTCATCCAGATGAAATTTCAAGTGAAGATTTGCCCCGTGAGGATTGGGATGTTCCTCTGAATGCTGCAGCGACTCCCGATTTAGTCTTGCGCTTTAACCATTAAGTTACGGGAGATTGCGCGCAATAACAATTCTTTGAATCTGATTTGTTCCTTCATAAATCTGCGTCAGCTTTGCATCACGCATCATGCGCTCGACCGGATAGTCAGATACATAGCCATAACCGCCAAGTATTTGAACTGCGTCAGTTGTGACTTTCATGGCAACATCTGTGGCATATGTCTTGCTTGCTGCAGAGAAAAACTTAAGGTCTTTGTCTAAGCGTTCACTTTTGGCAGCAGCCGCATATGTAATTTGACGAGCCGTTTCGACTGCAATTGCCATATCGGCCAGCATAAATTGCACACCTTGGAAGTCAAAAATCTCTTTACCGAATTGCTTGCGTTCATGAGAGTACTTCTTAGCAAAATCAAGCGCTCCCTGTGCAATACCTAAAGCTTGCGCGGCAATTGTGATTCGAGTGTGATCAAGGGTGTCCATAGCCAAAGCGAATCCTTTGCCAACTTCGCTTATTCGTCGGTCATCTCCAATTTCGACGTTATCAAAATAAACTTCGCGCGTTGGAGAACCTCTGAAGCCCATCTTTTTCTCTGGAGCTCCAAATGAAACTCCCGGATCAGATTTTTCAATCACAAACGCAGTAATACCCTTTGAGCCTAACGCAGGATCTGTTTGAGCGATTACGGTATAGAACTCAGATACACCAGCATTAGAGATCCACTTCTTGCTTCCATTAATTAACCAACCGTCACCTTTACGTTCGGCCTTCGTTTTCAACGCAGATGCATCTGAGCCAGCTTCAGACTCGGAGAGACAGTAAGAAAAGCCTTTTCCTTGAGCAAGTGGACGCAACCAACGTTCTTTCTGATCTTTATTGCCACTCAAGATGAGAGGAAGAGATCCCAATTTATTAACTGCCGGAATTAATGAAGAAGATGCACAAACGCGTGCTACTTCTTCAATAATTAAACAAGCTGCTAGGGCATCAGCACCATCGCCACCAAATTCAGTTGGGACATGTGCAGCAAATAACCCTGCCTTGACAAGTGCGTCGTGCGCTTCTTGTGGGTAGCGGTGATCGGCATCTACTGATTGTGCAAATGGAGCAATCTCTTTTTCAGATAGTGAGCGCAAGCTGCTTCGTAACTCGTTATATTCGGCAGGGAGTGCAAAGACATCTTCAAGACTCATTATCTGCCTCCATTTTCATCGCGTTTCTGCAGTTGGCTTAGATAATTATTGTATTGCGCCAATTCATCTGGTTCACCCATGGCTGCCATTCGAGCTTCATTTCGGTCAATACGCTTAGTCTCTCGTTTGTCATCCCTCATCCACTGAATAAAGGTGGCGATGAGAGCGAGAATTATCGGGATTTCTCCCATAGCCCAGCCAATAGAACCACCTGCGTTTTGATCGGCCAATAAATCGCCCAGCCACGGAGTCTGTAATGAAGCGTAGTAACCACCATCTACCAATGTGGATGAGGAGATTAGAGCGATAGAGAAGAAGGCATGGATACTCATCGCAGCAAAGAGAATAACGATCCGAACAATGTATGGAATCTTTTTAGGATTTGGATCAATCCCAATAATGACATGAAAGAAAAGAAATCCTGCTAAAAAGAAATGTGCATTCATCAATAAATGTCCAACATGAGATTGCATAAGATTGCCAAATAAATCAGTGAAGTAAAGTACAAAGAGCGAACCATCAAAGAGTGCTAGCGCAGTGATCGGATTCGTCAAAATTACTGAATACCGAGAATGCAACAGCGCGATGAGCGCTCCACGAACTCCGCGTTCTTCTGGTATTCGACCCTGTGGAAGTGTTCGCAGAGCAAGAGTGATCGGAGCACTTAAAACTATTGCGATTGGGGCAATCATGCCGATCACCATGTGCGCAATCATGTGATACTCAAATGAAAAGAGTGCATAGACTCCCAACCCACCACTTGTTGCAAAATCGAGGGCGGATATACCAAGTGCGAATGAAATGGTTCGACCTACTGGCCACTTATCCCCACGTTTAGTGAGAACGACAACTCCCTTGATATAGAGCGCAACAAGAGTGATGAGAATTCCAATAACAAGCGCATCGGGCTGATAAGCAAATAGAACTCTTGTAAGACTTGGAGCTTCTGGTGTTGCAAATCCCACTATTGAAAGCGCTGGTGAAATTGCGAGCTCACCACGTGTTGGAGGTTCAGATTGTGAAAGCAAGCTTCCCAACACCAGCAGAGCCACCATGATTGCAGCTTCAACAACAATAAATCTTCCTAACATCTGGGCGCCTTGTGTCTGTCCACGCTGCAGCGTTCGTCGATTGAGAATGCCTAGGAGTAACAATCCAAAGGTAAGTGCAACTTTAATCAGCACTATTCGTGCGTACGCACTCGACCATGCCTCAGAAAAATTCAATCGCGTCCAAGCATTCAACGCACCACTGAGCGCTACGGCAATCGCAGCCCAGAGAGCAAGCTGGCTAAATCTGGGAAGAGCAAACTTACGATCTGCATCGGGCAAAGTTACGATTGCAAATACTCCACCTACCCACAGTGAGATTGCCACAACATGCACAACGAGAGAACCAATCGCTAACTGGTGCGAACCACTTGACGCACTGTGGCTTTGAAACACTGGGATAGTGAGAATGGCTAGTGCAGCAAAAAGAGTGGCCATTGCAGCTATGGCGGTCCTGATAAAGCGCAAGAAAACTCCAAGAATGGCAATCGCCAATGTCTGGACTGCAAGATATTGACCTAAATCAACTTGGGTAAGAAAAGATCGCAAACTATTTTGGTCTAAGGCATCTGAAAATGAGGAGCCCAGAATGTTTGCCAAAGTAGCAATGATGTGGGCGATACTTGCACCTAACCAAACGGATGCAAAAAGTGATGCTCGCTTTCGGATTCTTTGGGCGCTTGATTGTAACTTTCCATTATTTTCAACCAAGAGAAATGCCATGGCTAGAAGTGCACCGATAACGACAAGTGCGGAAAAGACCGTAAGAAATTTAGTGAGTGTTACCAGTTCGCTCATCGATCTCGATAGAGCTTTCGGGCATATAGCGAAAGTGCAATTGTCACAATAATTGCAGCAGCTAATAGGCCTAACACAAAGATGGTAGTTCCTAAATCATTACCTGAGGGAGTTGGAGTCATTGAAGGTTTTGGAGCGGGTGTTGCAATAACAGTTGGTTCCAAGAAATTAAATGTGTAGCTCCCCATCAAGGGAACATCATTTTCAGCAAGTAATGAGTAATTGACTGTATAGATTCCAGTCTTCACAAGTTGTTTCAGGCCAATCACCGCGTTTACGCCATCAACCATGAGCGCACCATCGTCAACGCGAACTCCAGATGGGTCAGTCACCGTGATTTCATTTCCAGTATCCATCAACGGTAGTTCAGTGGTAATTGAAACAGCGCTTGGAGCGCTCTCCAGCGAGGCGCCGGGAATAGGTGAAGTTGCTACTAATGTATTTGCAGATGCTGGAGATACAGCCAGGAGAAGAAGTCCAACAACTATTGCAACAACTTTGGCCCGCTTCATTTATGCCTCTTTCTTAACCGCGCTTGCGCTGAGAAATACCGTGGATTCGCGCCTATGGTCTCACTTCTTTAGACTAAGGGATAGATAACCCTCACGAGAAAGGTCACACACTTTGCCTACATATCAATATGCATGCATCGCATGCGACCACGCCTTCGAGGCTTTTCAGTCATTTTCAGATGCACCTCTTACGGAATGCCCCCAGTGCAAAGGTGAAGTACGTAAGGTTTATTCCACAGTGGGAGTTGTCTTTAAGGGTTCTGGTTTTTACAAAACTGATTCCGCAGCAAAACCAGCAGCTCCTGCCAAAACAGAGACCTCTAGCAACTAGTCGTGGTGTGGGGGCTTGTCGCCCTTTATCTCAGCTTCACGACGAGCATCTTCACTCTGATCTTCGCGGGGATCGCGCTCATCCTCCGTTGTTGCAGGAAACACATCGCTCATGCGTGCAATCTCCTTCTCTGAATTAGAACCGATAGAACCAATCCTACATACTTGCCCTCATGTTTGAATCCCTCGGTCATGTCTTAGTGAAGTATCGCAAAGCAGCTACAGCCCTCTTTGTGATAGGAATTCTTGTTGCCGGAGCAGTTGGCTCGCTTATCTTTTCGCGGCTTGATTCAGGTGGATACTCAAATCCAAACAGCGATTCTTACAAGGTTTATGAATATCTCACTGACGAACTCAAGATTGAAGACCCTGCAGTTGCTGTGGTGATTGATGCCGGCAATCGCAGTGTTGATGACCAAGATGTAGTAGCAGGTGCACTTGCGCTTGAAAAGAAGATGGCACAGGAAAAAGGTGTGACTAAAACACTTTCTTACTGGAGCTCCAACGGTGAAAAGACTCTGAAATCTGCTGATGGGAAAGCGGGCTATGTCCTTATCTACGGTGAAGGAGAAGCTTTTACTCCGGAAAATCAGGATTTAGGAAAGCTCTTCTTAGAAAAGTACAACGGGGAGATCAACGGTTTCACCCTTTATGCAGGGGGAGTTGGAGTTGTCGGTCATGCAATCACCAAAAAGATTTCAGATGATCTCAAAATTGCTGAGGCGATATCTATTCCACTGACCTTCATACTTTTAGCTTTTGTATTCGGTGCACTCGCTGCATCAGCGATGCCTCTCATCGTTGGTGTTTCTGCAATTCTAGGCGCGTTCTTTATTCTCTACTTGATTTCGCTTTTCACCGAAGTGAGCGTCTATGCACTCAATCTCACAACTGGTATGGGTCTTGGGCTTGGTATTGATTACGCGCTTCTAATGGTCAACCGTTTCCGAGAAGAAATTCATCATGGAAAAAGTGTTGAAGATGCAGTGGTCACCACGATGGCTACTGCAGGAAAAACAGTTTTTTACTCAGGCATGACCGTATTGGTAACGATGGTTTCGCTGACCTTCTTTCCCCTACCGTTCCTTAAATCTTTTGGTTATGCAGGAGTATCCGTTGTCGCCCTCGCAGTAGTGGGTGCAATCTTTGGTCTTCCACCAATTTTGGCTTGGATGGGGCACAAAATAGATAAGGGTGTTATTCGCAAATCTGCAATCACACCTAAGGAAGATGGGCGGTGGGCAGATACTGCTCGTTTCGTTATGAAGCGCCCCGTTCCTGTGGTTGTACTTAGCCTGATCATTCTCGGCATCATGGCGGCGCCATTGGGCAACATTAAGTTCTCACAAGGTGATGCACGAATGTTGCCGGCTGATAATCCAGCTGCCGTTGCGACGATGGTGCAGGCAGAACGCTTCCCAGGACAAACTGGCACACCGATTGAAATCATCATCTTTAATGGAGCCCAGAAGACTGAAGAAGTCGCGCAGTATGCGGCTCGTGTTGCCAATGTCGATGGAATTGTTGGAGTTGTACCTCCACAAGTAATTGGTAGTGATGTTCGCATCGTTGCCTATCAAGAGATGTTGCCCCGCACACCTGAATCGCAGAAGTTAATTCATGATGTTCGTTCGGTAACAGCTCCTGAAGGTACTTTGGTGGGTGGAGTTGCAGCTGACTACACAGATTCGCAAGATGGCATTGCTGACACATTGCCTTGGGCATTTGGGTGGATTGCACTGAGCGTCTTAGTTTTAGTCTTTATCTTTACTGGTTCAATTATTCTTCCAATCAAAGCAGTGCTACTTAATATCCTCTCACTTGGCGCGACTATGGGTGTGCTTACATGGGTATTTATCGATGGCAACCTGCAATGGTTAGTGGGCTCATTTACCGTTACTGGAAGTTTGGATACTTCAATCGTAATTTTGATTGCCGTTGTGGTATTCGGATTGTCCATGGACTACGAACTCTTCCTGCTATCTCGTATCCGTGAAGAACATTTGCAGGGCCGCTCAAATGTCGAATCAGTTGCTACTGGCCTTCAACGGTCAGCACGCATCATCACTGCAGCAGCGGTACTGCTCGCCGTTGTCTTCGCAGCCTTTGTGACCAGTGGAGTTACATCCATTAAGACGATGGGATTTGGTGTTGCTCTTGCAGTAATTCTGGATGCAACACTAATTAGAGCGCTTTTAGTACCCGCTTTAATGCGTCTATTTGGTGAACGTAACTGGTGGGCACCGAAGAGCATGCAGCGATTTACCTTAAAACACTAGATTCCTTTAGAATTCTCTAATGGATCTCATCGCTTCCCTGCAGTGCGCAGATCAGCCTGGCATTGTGCATGCCATGACATCTGCGATTTTGAACTGCGGTGGCAACATCATCGAGAATCAGCAATTCACTGATAATCCGACAAATACCTTTGTGATGCGAACCCGCTTTGAAACATCTCAAGGCTTAGAAGCTGCGCAGAAGAGTTTGAGCGAAGGCCTTGGAAAATTCTCACCATCCTTACATATTCGCCCAACTGCACAGAAGCCAAGGGCGCTAGTCCTTGTAACGAAAGAGAGCCACTGCCTTCGCGATTTAATGTACTTGCTGGAATTAGGAGAGCTTCCAATTGAAATTCCTCTCGTTATTTCCAACCGCGAGGATCTCAAATCTTTAGTGGAATCCCACGGAATCCCTTTTCTACACCTTCCGGTAACTTCTGGAAATAAAACTGAACAAGAGAAAGTAATGTTGAGCAAGATTGATGAGCTCAAGATTGATTTCGTTGTTTTAGCGCGTTACATGCAGATTCTTTCTGCTGATTTCTGCAACACACTTCCTGGAAAAATCATCAACATCCACCACTCATTTTTGCCAGGATTTAAAGGGGCTAAGCCTTATCACCAGGCGCATGACCGTGGAGTAAAGATTATCGGCGCAACAGCGCACTTTGTTACCTCTGACTTGGATGAGGGTCCAATCATTGAGCAGGATGTCGCTCACGTAACTCACTCTGCGACCCCAGAAGAGATGATTGCTCTAGGACGTGACATTGAGCGCCGAGTACTAGCACGAGCAGTAAAGCTATTTGCTGAGGATCGAATCTTTATTGTTGGTCATCGCACAGTTGTCTTTGCCTGAGTCTGACAATCCACAGGCTCAGCTATTTGACCAAAATTTCTCACAGGAACTTTAGTGAGATTATTGATTGTAAACGGTATCAATTTATAGGAGATCTTCTTCTCTGGGCTTATTCGAATCTTCAGTACTCCAGTTGAGCGATTTTCTGGTTTTGAAGAGTAGAAGATGAAGTTACCCAACGAATACGCGACCAATTTATTCTTCTCTAAAGTTATTGGTTGAAGGGTGTGCGTGTGACTTCCTACGATGATATCCGCACCTAGGGAGAGCCATTTCTTTGCGCTTGCCGTTTCAAAATTCCGCGGGCAAAAGGATCCCTCTTCTCCCCAGTGCGCAAGCACAATAAGCACATCGCTAAGCTTTCGTAGACGAGTAATTGCACTCTCCGTCGATCCCACGTCGTAGCCATTAGTGATTCCGGGTTTGTTTTTTGTCGCGATTGAATCTGGTCCACCATTAACTTTGGCAAAACCTAAGATTCCTATCTTCACTCCTCTAACTTTATAAACACGTCCCTGATACGCGCTTTCATTATTTCTTCCTCCACCTACATAACTTATCTCTGCACGGCGTAGGTTTTGCAAAGTATCTAGAAATCCGGGAAGCCCATAGTCGTAGCTATGGTTATTGGCAACAGTAGCTACGTTGAAGCCAATCTTCTTAAGCTCCTTAAGAAAGGTGAGATCAGTCTTAAAGTTATATTCCTTCTCTTCTTTCGTAACTTCGTCAGTAACAGCCGTTTCTAAATTGAATATGTTGAGATCTCCTGTTTGAAAGTATTTCTTTAGAGTAGGTAGCGCCTCGCGCTTGATAGCTCTTTCGCCATGGACGTCTCCAACAATATGGATAACAACATCTCGTTGTGTCGATGAAACCGCAGGTAATGTGAAAATTGATTGTGTGAAGAGTGCAGTGATCAAAAAGATAATCGATGTCTGCAATCTCATAAGCGAATATTAGGTGGGTGTCCCCGGCGGGAGTTGAACCTGCGACCTACCGCTTAGGAGGCGGTTGCTCTATCCACTGAGCTACGGGGACTTATTGAAATTTCTCTCTCAACTTGGCAAAGGTTATCTCTATGGCTAGCCTTGGGCTAACACGCTCAACAACGGTCGTGTAAATTAAAGAATGAAAGGCCACCCATGAAAGCGCTCGTTATCGGCGCAGGCGGAGTTGGCAGTGCAATCGCAAATATCGCATCACGTCGATCATTTATCTCTGAAATGGTCATTGCAGATCGCAATCTGTCACGCGCAGAAGCAGCCGTAACCAAGTTAAAAGACTCTCGATTCTCCGCAGCGGAGGTGAACGCCGCAGAACTTGAAGATGTCCGAGCTCTCATTCGTAAGGCAAACC
>JACCDI010519828.1_pt1 | contig 18217 bp, 14 predicted proteins | sample 7442791 | NCBI WGS metagenome assembly JACCDI01 (sample SAMN15323434, study PRJNA562643) | freshwater metagenome | isolation source: river surface water | place: USA:Blue River Watershed | collected 2017-08-15
AGTCGACTTTCACCACTACTTTATCACCTGCTGGTTTTAAGCTCTTTGGCAGATCCAGTCTCATTCTGGTCTCAACTATATCAGGAACCACTTCGGTTTCAGTTGTTTTACCAGCCGCGGTTGTAATTAATTTTACTGATTTGATGGTGTAGCCTCCCATGAAAGGATTAGCTGAATTACCATAGCGGCTTCTTCCGCCCACGGGTAGTTTAGCAAAGCCTCTTGAGCTAGGGTTGAATAGGTTTTGTTCGAGTTGGAACCAAAGGAAGCCAAGGGTATGCGGACTGTTATTGGTATAAGTCATGGTAACAGATCCACTGACCTGATTGGTTTTGTCATTCAGTTCAGCTTTTATGCTATAATCTGCCCTGTTCTGCCAGTATCCATGTCCAGGTTCTCCATTACCCGTCCTGATATGATTACCATATTGCTTGTAAAACAAAGGATTGAAAAGCTCATTAGGGTCATATTTCGAAACTGGTTTATCTTGTTCTTGTGCCCATGATACAGAGGAAACGCAGAAAAGAGATAGCGCGAAAATCAACAATTTCAATTTCATAAGTAATTGATTAATAGTTTATTTATTGTAAAGACTGAAGTAGTTGTTTAGATTTATTTTTAAATTCAAGCTCTTCTTTTGTTTTGGTGGGTAGTTTCATTTGCGCTTGAAGGACTTCAATAGCCTGGCTTGGTTTATTTGTTTTTTTGAGTAATAAAGCCAAATCATAGTTGTTGGCTAGAAAACCCGGATTCAATTTACGAGCTTTTTGGTGAAGTTCTAAGGCTTGATCTCTAGATGCAGGTGGTAATCCCCCGAAAATAACTTTCATAGCAGCCTTAACGGCAGGATTGAGTCCGCTTACTTCCTCATTCCACTTGGCCAGCGTATAAAGTGATTTTACATGGTTGGGGTCTTTGATTAAAGCTTCATCAAGCAGCGATTTAATTTCCTTCGTGTATTGGGCTTTCTCTTTTACCGGACTTACTTCTATTAGCTTCCCTAAATATAAAGCCTTGGCATATAAAAAATCAGCATGGTTAGAGTCAATAGACTTAGCTAAGTCAAGATACTCCTTTGCTTTATTGAGCTGGTTTTTTTTAAAATCTTCTTCTTTGTTCTCTTCTGTGCTTGAGCAATAGATTTCTACCAGTCGTGTTAAGATTGGTAGTTGATTATGATTGTTCTTTAAAGCTTCCTCGTATTTAAGAATTGCTTGTGTGGAGTTGTATTGACGCTCGAAAGCTCTTGCCTCGTCTAATAAAATATTGGATTGTGCGTAAACCCCTCCGCTTATGAATAGGACAAATACTGTAATCCAATTTTTCATTTGAAACATTTTACTTTCCTTACACCTACCTGTCCTTGAAAACCACTGATAGGAGCATTTAGTTTAAAGATGCTAATATCAATTGTTATGATGCTACTAGAAAGATTAGTTATAGAAGCGATGATTCTTTCAATTAAAACTTCTAGCAAGTCTTCTGTAGTCTTGAATTCTTCCTTTAGTCTTTCAAACACCTGTGCATAGTCGACAGTATCCTGTAAATGTTGAATTGCCTTATTTTCTTCAAGTTCAATTATGATATTGATGCTAAAGGGAGTACCCACTTTTTTTTCAAGTGGATGCACACCATGAAAACCATGCAATACAACGTCTTTTAAAAAAATTTGCATAACAACTATCCAAAAAACAGATAGGCCACAAAGATAGCAGTAATGATGCCAACCAAGTCGGCTAATAACATACTGGGAATAGCATACCGGGTATTTTTAATACCAACCGACCCAAAATATACTGCAATCACATAAAACGTAGTATCACTACTGCCTTGGAATACTGCTGATAGTCGTCCTGCAAATGAATCAGCACCATAAGTATTCATGGTATCAATCATCATGGCTCTTGCTCCGCTGCCGCTCAATGGCTTCATGAGGGCTGTTGGTAAAGCAGCTACAAATTGTGTATCAACACCCAGTGCAGTAAAAATTGATTTCATGCCGGTAATTAAAAGCTCAAAGGCGCCAGAACTTCTTAATACACTAATGGCCACCAGCATAGCTACCAGGTAAGGAATTATTTTTATAGCGATATCAAATCCACCTTTAGCGCCTTCTACAAAGGATTCAAAAACATTTACTTTTTTATAGATACCGCCTGTGAGAAAAACCAAGAAGATGAGTAAAATTAGACCGTTGCTTAGTACAGTTGAAAAAGTCTCTATTTCAAGTTGATTGAGGAAAATTTTGAGATAAGCGATGAGTAACCCAACGATGGCTGAAATGCCCAAGATCCAAGCCAGTAAAACCGGTTGAAATAAATTGATTTTCTGACGGAAAGAAACAATAAACAAGGCAGCTATTGTTGCTGCGAATGTTGCAATCATGCAGGGGATAAAAATATCGGTTGGATTGGCTGCTGGAGGAGTTACAGCTGCTCTCATGGCAATAATGCTAATTGGAATTAGGGTGAGTCCGGATGCATGTAATACCAAAAACATCAACTGGGCATTACTAGCTCTTTCTTTATCAGGATTGATGGATTGTAGGCTTTCCATGGCCTTCAAACCAAAGGGAGTAGCAGCATTGTCGAGTCCCAATAAATTGGCTGAGAAATTCATCATCATGTGACCGTAAGCAGGATGTTTTGCTGGTAGTTCTGGAAACAATCTGCTAAAAAACGGAGCAACAATCTTAGAGAGGAAACGAATAGCACCTGCCTTCTCTCCTATATTCATGAAACCCAGGAAAAGGGTCATAATACCAATCAGTTTAAAAGAGATGTCAACACTATCAGAAGCGGACTTGAATATACCATCTGTTACCGCTTTCATTATAAGCGGATCTCCTGTAATGATCCATTTGATAAAAGCTATGGCAAAAGCGATGATGAAGAAGAAAAACCAGATATAATTCAATGCCATAAGGTTGTTTTTTAATCAAAAGCGACAATTCGCAGCATATCGTTTCATTCATAGTATCTTTGCCACGCAAAAAATTAAATTATGGCATTACAAGCTGGAATTGTCGGGTTACCAAATGTAGGAAAATCAACTTTATTTAACGCATTAAGCAGCGCAAAAGCACAAGCTGCAAATTTTCCTTTCTGTACCATAGAACCCAACATTGGGGTAATAACAGTGCCCGATGAGCGTCTTGTGGCTTTGGAGAAAATTGTAAAACCACAGAAGGTAGTCCCTACTACTGTTGAAATTGTAGATATCGCTGGTTTGGTAAAAGGTGCCAGTAAAGGTGAAGGCTTGGGTAATCAATTTTTGGGTAATATCAGAAATACAGATGCCATCATCCACGTATTGCGTTGTTTTGAAGATGATAACGTTATTCACGTAGATGGATCTGTGAATCCTATTCGCGATAAAGAAGTAATCGACACAGAGCTCCAGTTAAAGGATCTTGACAGCGTTGAAAAGAAAATGTCGAGGTTAGAAAAAATGGTGAAGACAGGCGACAGAGATGTTGTGAGAGGGATGGAAATCTTAAAAGCTTTGAAAGCTCACCTTGAACAAGGTAAAAATGCCAGAGCCTTTGAAATTAGTCAGGAAGAAAAAGAAAAGTTCATTTACGATATGTTCTTATTGACTATCAAGCCAGTCATTTATGTATGCAATGTTGATGAGAAAAGTGTTGTCAATGGAAACAAGCATACTGAGATTGTGAAAGAGGCAATTAAAAATGAACATGCCGAGATTCTATTGGTCAGTGCCGCTATTGAAAGTGATATCGCTGTAATGGAGAGTTATGATGATCGTCAGATGTTTTTAGAGGATATGGGACTAACTGAAAGCGGTGTAGTAAGATTGATTAAATCCACTTATAAACTATTGAATCTGGCTACATATTTTACTGCAGGTGTTCAAGAAGTAAGAGCATGGACAATCACCAAAGGCATGTCGGCTCCCCAAGCAGCAGGCGTTATTCATACTGATTTTGAAAAAGGATTCATTAGAGCAGAAGTTATTCGCTACGATGATTTTATTTCACTAGGTTCTGAAAACGCTTGTAAAGAAGCAGGTAAAATGGCCGTTCAAGGTAAAGAATACATTGTACAGGACGGTGACATCATGCACTTTAGATTTGCAGTATAAAATAATCTTGAGACAAAATAAAAAAGACCGACTTAAAGCCGGTCTTTTTTTTATGAGATAAAGTACTCTTCTTACTGAGGAAGTAACACTTGATCAATCTTGTGGTAGACACCATTGATGGCATGTCTATCTGTTGCTGTAATATTTGAATAAGTTGGATTACCTGCACCCTTAACACCGCCACCTGGAGCAGCATTGAATGTCAATAATGGAGCTCCAGGAAGGGAAGCCGACAATAATGACGGAACAGGTGTTGCAACTGTTGGTAAGTTAGCAGCAAAAGCCCTTGCCAATAAAAGGTGATAAGCTACAATTCCTCTTACAGTTTGTGCTGGCAGCAATCCTAAAGAAGAAGGACTTGCAGGCAATTTTAAGAAAGTAAGCAAGTTGATGAAAGCTTGATTGGTAGGTGCCATTACAGTGAAATTAGCTAAAGGATTTGCCAAGAAATCACTGAATTTAGAACCTGCAGGCACTCCAGCATCTGCGGCAGTAACAGCAGCAGCAAAATAGGTTAAATCAGCATCTCTTGACATAGTATCCAACAACACCCTAGAAGGTGGGTTGAGCATGGCAAAAGTTACGTGAATTGTACCGTTTGCAGCAGCTACATCTGGGGTAACTACTGGAATATTGTTTACAAAAACATTAGAACCTCTCTTTGATGGGAAGTTACTGAACCTCACCAATGGGTTAGTATTTGGTGAAGGGAATACAAAAGCAGTCGGCATTTGTACGTTAGGGAATGAAGTAGGAATTGCAGATGATGTCAAATTCCTACCTGGCACAATGTGGTATTGCACAATGCTTGCAACTGAGGCTGCAGGTAATAGATTAATTAAACCTAGAGAAATACCTGAGCGTGTGAAGGCTGCATCATCTGGAGCAAACACAGTGAATACACTGTTTTTGTCAGATACTGCAGGCATTAAACCAGCTTTAGTTACTGCAGCTTTCAAAATTGAAAAGCTAGCATTGGTATTCAAAACCTCACCAATTGTACTTCCAGTTCCTGCAGGGTAGTTAATTGGTGTTGCTTCTGGTACATTCTCATTTTTAGTACAAGATGCTGAAACCAATACGACTAAGGTCATTACTGGTAACCAGTTCTTAATTATGTTCAATTTATTTTTCATACTTATAATTTTTTAGTTTGTTGTTGTGTCGTTTTCGATTAGAAAATATTGTAACCGAAAGAAACATAATACAAACCACCAATTGATGGGTTGGCCAAAGCTGTAATGTAATATTGGTTCAACAAGTTGTTGGCACCTACTCTTACAACAGAATTGATTTTTGGAAGTTTGTAACTGATCTGACCATCAAGTACTCTGTATGATGGAACAACACCAGTTGCCAAATCACTTTGGTAATCGAATTCAGATTGGAAACGGTATACAAAGTTGAATCCAACTCTCTTGCTCTTTCCAATTCCATTGTTACCAAATGAAACGTTACCACGCAATTTTGGAGCGTTGAAATAAGTAATGAAACCTTGTTCAACATCACCTAATTTATCAGATGACAAGTTACCTGTTGCGTAGAAGCCACCATTGAATCTATATTCTGCAGATACACCCCAACCGCTGGTCTTAACTTGACTAGGATTGTTGATTGGAATAGAAAGGATTCTTCTCTTAGAAGGCACTAAGATATCGGCTGGACTAGGAGCATTTGTAATTGATTGTGCAACCAACACCCTTGTGATGAAGTCCTGATAATTACCTTGATAATAATATGCATCAATCAACAATCTCGACTTAAGCAACAATCCTCTGTAACCAACTTCAAATGAAGTAACTGCTTCTGGTTTGAAGTCAGTGAACTCTTGCACTTTAAGTTGTCCTTGTCCGAGTGCAGCAACAGAATAAACTGGATTACCAGTGATGTTATAACCTTGCTTCATTGAAGGAACACCACCAATCAAGATAGCACCACCTGCAGCCAGGTTGATGAACTGCTGTTGCGTAGATGGGAAGCGATACGCTGTTTGGTAAGAAAATCTTAAATGATTGTTCTTAGCTATACGCAATGTAGCTGTAGCTCTTGGGGTAAAGCGGCCTTTGAAGTTTTCGTTTTTGTCGTAACGACCAGAAACAGTGAACTTAATAAGGTCTTTTGCAAAACCTTTTGCTACTTGAACATATCCACCGAATTCATTGATAGGAATTTTTCCAGTTGAGTCAGCGAACAAAGTACCTTCAGAGTTCAACAAGAACTGTCTGAAGTTACCACCAACCAAAACCTCTGCCCAATCACCGGTGAGGTGAGTCAAGTTATACTGACCTTCAACTGCGTAAAGATTAGTTTTATCAATAAAGAGACCACCACCATCAGCAATTGATCTTGCTCTTACTGAATCGTATAGTCTTTGGAACTGTCTTGTTCCTGGCATTGGTCTACCAATATCAGCTACAGAACGTGCCATGTTGTGTGCGTTGATAGAAGTCATTCCATTCAACAAACCACCCAAATAAGCTTGTCCATATTCAGTATACCACTGAGGAGATGATTTCCAAGCCTCATTAAACAATCTTGTAGTAACAGTAGTATTGTAAGACTGTCCAGCATTTTCTTGAGTGGTATAAGCTCTTACCGCCCAGTTTTTGTGCTTTAATTCGAGTTTGTATTGACCCATTTTCAAGTCTAACAATGAATAACGGTCACTTCCTGTATAAACTGTATTACCAGTTCCCCAGAAACCTGATAAAACGGCTTCAATTGAATTGGTAATCTTATAATTAAAAGAAGCACCCATTTTAAAGTTGATTGTATTAGGGTTGGTAACTTCTTTTTCAGAATAACCTGTTCTTGAAACTGGATTAGGTGAGCCTGTTAAGGTAGAAATATAAGGTGCCAAAAATGGAGCTTGTCCAGCAATACCATTTAAAACCAAGTTTAAATCAATGGTTGTTTCATCACCATAAAAGTTCATACCATCATAGTTAGGGTCAGTAGCTCTTGTACCTGGTACAATACCACCAATAAATGGCCCAGAGCGTAATACGTTTCTATTATCAGCAGCCAACCAGTCTTTTGCCTGAATTAGACCTGCAGTAATTTTATAGGCAAAGCGTTCACTTACTTTCTTTGCATATCTAACATCCCAGTTATAATATCCAGATGGATCACGGTATTTACCATCAGCATGCATCAAACCATTCTTAATTTGGAAAGAAAGTCCCTGATGCTTGAAAGGATCCTTACTATTAATGAGTAAAGTACCGTTCATACCACCAGAACCATAAAGTGCAGATGATGCACCTTGTAAAAGTTCCATGCTTTCTACGTCTAATTCACTTAGACCAATTAAGCTACCTACCGCAAAGTTTAGACCTGGTGCCTGGTTATCCATACCGTCTACAATTTGTGTAAACCTGGTATTACCTGATCCAGCAAAACCTCTTGTGGTAACTGTTTTGAAAGTTAAGCTCGAAGCAACCATATCAACACCTTTCAAGTTGGTTGCCATATCAAAATAATCAGCAGCTGGAGCATTTCTCAGTGCTGTGTTACTGATACGTTCAATCGAAACAGGTGATTCTAGGATTTTGGTTGGTGTTCTTGTAGCAGAAACTACAACCTCTTCACCTAATGTAGAAGAAGGTGTCAAACTAACAGTAGGTATAGCACCTGCTGCGTTAACGGTTACTTCGGATATTCCATATCCAATTGAAGAAAACAAAAGTGTGACTGGAAATTTTGTTGATGCAGGAATGCTCAAGGTGAAATTTCCTTTGTTGTCTGTAAATGTACCTGAAGTGCTTCCTTTCAGTGTAACTGAAACAGAAGTTAAGGTTTCTGATCCAGTAGCACTCTTTACGTTACCCGAAATGGTAACATTCTGTGCATTAACAATAGCCGGCAGCATCAAGAAAAATAGAGCTGCTAAGCGCGCTAATCTTTTCATAAGCAGTTTTTTTGGTCAAATTTGGTTACAAAATAGGCATTGTTCGAATCATAAAAAAATTTCGTGGATATATTCATATTTGAAAGCATATCTAAAATTGGCAGAATCAAGCCGCAATTTTAATTTAGCAGTATGAATAACTTCAATTTTCCAGGGCAAACAGCTTTTTATAAGGGTAAGGTAAGAGACGTTTATACCATTAACAACCAATACCTTGTAATGGTTGCGAGCAATAGAATTTCAGCTTTTGATGTGGTTTTGCCTAGGCCTATTCCTTATAAAGGACAGGTTTTGAACCAAATAGCTGCCTTTATGCTGGATCAAACAAAATCCATTTGCCCAAATTGGCTGATTGAAAGTCCAGCTCCAAACGTTTCTATAGGTCAACTTTGTGAGCCCTTTAAAATTGAAATGGTTGTTCGTGGTAACCTGGTAGGTCATGCCTGGAGAACCTACCAAAATGGCAGAATGCTATGTGGTGAAACCATGCCAGATGGCTTAAAAGAAAATGATTTCTTTCCTACCCCTCTAATTACCCCTTCAACTAAGGCAGCAGCTGGACATGATGAAGATATAAGTGCAGATGAAATCATTGCTCAAGGATTGGCTACTGCTGAGGAATGGGAAATATTGAAACAATACACTTTAGCTCTTTTTGCGAAGGGAAAAGAACTTGCTGCAAAGCAAGGACTTATTCTTGCAGATACTAAATATGAATTTGGCAAACTCAATGGTAAAATTGTACTAATGGATGAAATTCATACACCGGATTCATCCAGGTATTTTTTCGCAGAAGGTTTTGAAGAAAGACAAAAGAAAGGCGAAAGACAATTGCAATTGAGCAAGGAGTTTGTACGTGAGTGGTTAATTGCCAATGACTTCATGGGCAAGACCGGACAAGTAGTACCTGAAATGACCGATGAATGGATTAAGACTATTTCTGACAGATATATCCAACTCTATGAGCAACTTATAGGTGAACGCTTTGTACCAGTTGATTTATCTGATGAAGAAACGTACAACAAGACAACCCAATCTTTAGCTAAACTCAGTCAATAGACTTAATCAGGTTTTGTTAAAGCTTTAATAAGTTGCTTCGACTTATTGAAAATATTTCTTCCTTTATCAATTCCTTTTCTCTTTAGCTTTTGTTCTTCTTCGGGAAGATGAATAAATGATTGACAATCTTTGCTGCAACAACCATCTAAAACAGTTTTGCAATCATCACATTGAATGAATAAAAGATGGCATGCACTATTAGCGCAGTTTACGTGTACATCACAGGGGTTGCCACAAATATGACAATTAGCAATTACATCTTCAGTAATGCGCTCCCCTAGCCTTTCATCAAAAACAAAATTCTTTCCAATGAATTCATTTTCGAGTTTATGCTCATTAACTTGGTTGATATAATTGATGATTCCACCTTCTAGGTGAAAAACATTTTTATACCCTTTATGCAACATCCAAGCACTGGCTTTTTCACAACGAATTCCTCCGGTACAATACATGATGATGTTTCTCTCCTTCTCAGCTTCAAACATTTCTGCAGCCATGGGTAATTGCTCTCTGAAAGTGTCACTGGGTATTTCAATTGCATTTTTAAAACGCCCTACCTCATACTCATAATGATTTCTCATATCAATCACCAAAGTATTTGGATCTTTAACCATATCGTTAAATTGAAAAGCATTAACATACTTTCCTTTGTTATCCATTGAAAACGATTGATCTTCAATACCGTCAGCTACGATTTTATTTCTGATTTTTATATCAAGCACATAAAAAGAGTGGTTATCTTCTTGAACGGCTTTGTTCAAACGAAGATTATTCATTTCAGGATGGCCGTAAATGAAACTGCGAAGTTCTTCAAAATGTTCAACGGGACAATTGATCTGTGCATTGATCCCTTCATTTGCCACGTAGATACGACCAAATACTTTAATTGCATTTAGTTTCTTGTACCAATCGTCTCTAAAAAGCTTGGGGTCTAAAATATTGAAATAGCAATAAAAAGACAGTGTAACCCTTGGAGTGGTGTCCGCCATTGCTTTTTCTTTTAGCAATTTGCGCGACACTCTGTTGTGAAGTGTTGCCATAATTTGATTTTAATTTCCGTTTATGAAACCTCAGTTGCAGGCTGAGCAAAATCATTAACAGTGTAAAATTAAAACAAATTTTTGATTGCTAGTAATCGGTGAATAAAGTTGAGAAGCCTCTTATACCAATTTTAATTCCATTTTGGGGCATAACTGTTTTCCCCATTCCCCAAACATAATCAATGCGAAATAGCTTCAATATGTTATCTATTCCAACAAATACTTCAGTATAATTTTTATCTTTTAACCAAATGGCATTGGCTCCTGTTACAACCCGAAGGTTTAGTCGTCTAATCAAAGGGATTTTATTGGTTAGTAAACCATTTAATCTATACTCTCCATTCAATTGTACAAAAATCTTTTCCTTATTGGATAAAGCATAAAAGGGCGCTACTTGAAAACTTTCAACATAAGGGGTTGACTTACGCGTAAGGTTACCAATGAAGTGATTGTAATCCGGTACTTCTACAGTTTTAGCGTTGATAAAACCACCTGTCTCAAATCGGTATTTAAATTCGCCTCCTAACTTCAGATTAACATCACCAGTTATAGAGAAACGCCATTTATCGAAATCATTGTCGCTACCCAAAATATTTTTTAATGCCTTGGTATATTGAAAGCTAAAAGTAGGTGTTCGAGAGAAGGATGATATTACACGGTCAGGTAGCTCTATGTATTTAGTACCAGGTCTAAAATTAATTCTAAACCCTATTACAAAGTTTTGATGTGCTTTCATGGGTTGACTCACAATCTCAGTGGGATAATTTGGAGTAAACTTGTTGAATATTCTAGAACTTCCCCAAGCATAACTTGTATCGGTATTGACTAACGGTGTTCTATCTTGATAATTTACAAATCCAGTAAAATCAAAACCATCTCCAAAGCCTTTTTGATAATTCATTTGAAAAAAATTGGCTTGGTATAATTTCATGTAATTGTTGCCTTTAAGTATTGTGGCAAAAGTGTTCATGATTTGGGGAATAGGATTGGCGTTGTTGAACTGGTATATTCTGCTTCCAAATGAAGCATTAATGTTGTTTACATATTTTTTACCGAACCTATAATTTGTCCTTAAGAAAGCATTGAAATGGCGATTGGTCATCCCATAGCGTAAGACTGGTGTAAACGTGAGTTGATTTCTACCTTTCAACTCTTTTTGAAACGATCCTGATAATTGAAGGGCTAATCCTTCAACTGTATTGTAGCTTACCGACTTCAATAGGGGATCATAAGTATAATTTAATTTCTTATTACGGTTTATCAGTGTCTGTCCATTAATGATTAACCCAAATGGATTGAGTTTATTTTGACGCCTATCCAATGAGTCTAAATAATCAGGATCCTCTCTCCTTTTCTCCAAAGAATCTTTTTTTCTAAAATCAGCAATTTCCTCTGTCAATAAAGGTATTGGACGAGCATTATCCCAATATGCTAAAGGTTTTTTGTTGGATAATGAATCATACTTGAGTAATACTTTACCAAAGTCTTTTTTGTCCAATTGTTGATTAAGTTGGTATTTACTGAATAAGGTAGTAAAATATCCTCCAGCATCAAATCCAAGAAAATTAACCTCAGGATAAATGGTCTGGCTTCCAACCATCCAGGTATCAAAATCAACTTTTTCGTATTGTTGTTCAATCTTTATTCTATCAGCAAATTCTAACAAAGACTGTTTGTTAAGACTCAAACTCACTGAATGTATATTCCAAGTGTTTTCAATTATCTGAATATACCCCTTGAATAGTGGTTCGAAATTTCTCTTCGGTGTGACCAAAATTTTATTGATCATTACATTATTCTCATAGAAAGCACCTAAATATTTATAATTGTAGAAAGCAAGTGCCCCATCAGCAATGGGTGAAATGAATCCTCTAGGATTAAACGATTTGGGCAAGGCAACAATATTCTCGTAGAAAGACAATAAAAACGGAGTAGCCAATCCTAGTCCATTTGTTTGACCGCTTACTCTAGTAGATTTTACAACAACTTTGGTTTCATTTGTTTGGGTGACAAAAATATCAGAGATAGATTCTGAAAGAAAAATTATTTTCTTTTTTGATGTGTCACCATCTTCAAAGTCTATGGTTTGTCCGAACAAAGTATTTGGATAGTCATTAGTCCTTATCAAGCCTTTAATGTAAGCTTCACAAGAATAAGCCCCAGCTTTTTTACCATTATAGTTTCGTTCTTTTATGGCATTTCGAATAATTGCATAGGCAGGATCTTCTACACCTGATTTTATAATTACTTCTGTAAGGGTTAATTCATTGGGCTTTAAATGAAAATTATGCAGGTGCTCTTTTTCATGAACATGAATTTCTTTGGTGAGTGTTGCATAGCCAACATGCTGACAAACAAAAGTATAGGTGCCTGGGCTTAGTTCTATACTGTATTCACCATTACCATTTGATACAATTTTCTTGTTCAACTCTTTAATGGTAATGATTGAAAATGGTAAAGGCTGATTTTTTTCATCAAGTGTTTTTCCGTGTATTGTTCCGGCTTGCACACTAGTATGAAAAGAAAATATTAATGCAATAAAAATTAAAAAAATAAACTTTAGTTTACGCAACATCAAGCCTTTTTTACAACAATCGCTAATGATCTTCCAGTAATTGCAGAAATGCCTGCAACAAGTGCTGCAATCAGAGCAGAGACACCAATAATCATGAGCTCATTTTTGTCTTTCAATACCAATAATCCGATTTTTTGTGCGAGGATATGGTTATTGGCATCACTAATAAAGTAGATGAGACCACCTACAAAAATCAATACACCTAAAAAACAAGACAAAAAAGATAACAGTCTATGTTGAGGTATAAAAAATCCAGTAAGTAAGCCTGCAATAGCGACTGACCACCAAGGAAGTAACATTCCTAAGGCGTAGGCCAATAAAGGGCAAATCAAAAATGATACAATAAATTTCATCATGAGGTAATTATTTTGCTGAAAATTTCATTTTCCATTTGAATTTACGGTCTTGAATATCTTTCTGGGTCATCATTTTTAAATCATAATACTCCCCTTTTGCCCATGTATCGATGAATGAATCATAATACTGACTTCCTGGATTGCCACTTTGTCCACCAGGATAAACACCAACTGCTTTGATAGGTGTGTCCATTTCAATAATCATTTTCCAACTCGGACCATGATCATGGGTAGTAGCATTCACAATTCCAACACCACCTCCAATGTTTAAACCCTCTCTTGCAAAAGGCATTGTATTTGTTCTTAAAAGATGATAGACAGTAGTGTTTTTAAACTCACCCCAAGCAAGCTTGTTTTCTTTTTCCAAAGAAGACAATTTTAAGGAAGCTTTTTGAAAAGCTAAGGTCACTTGATCACGTAAAGTCTCTAATTTGTCAGTTGAAAGATCGTCGATGAATATAAAGTTACTATCTCTAGAAAGAGCTTCTAACAAAACAAATTTCTCAGGCTTTATAACTGGAATTTTATCCTTAATCAGATCATCATTTAAAATAACAGCACTCAATGAATCCCACCAAATGGTAAAACAGGTTGTCCCTTTTTCTTTGGTATCATTCAACATGTTCCAAGAAGAAACCATATTCAGGTATCTTTTCTCATCTGTAGATAGCCTCTCGACATCAACATTGTTCAGTAATATAGGAAGGGCCATTTCTGCAAATACATTATAGTTGTTGTTTTGCAGTTGCTGCATGTCAGCTATTGTGATATTGGAAAGTTCTGCAAGTTTTCTATTGATGGTTATAGGTCGGTATACCTCATAACTACCGGGCATGAAATAAGGATAGGTTATGTCTGCAGCCCTTTGGTTGGCGCTACTTAGATATCCTTCAACTGGATTAAGACTATGGGGATTTTCATCCATTGGAATATAACCCTGCCACATGTAGCTGCTATCCTTTCCAGGCATTACAAATAAACCTTGGTCTTGCCAACGGAGTGGGAAAGTACCTTGTTGCCATAAGGCAATATCACCCGAAGTTGAAGCAAAAATCATGTTTTGTCCGGGTACATTAAAATGGGAAATAGCTTGATAATAATCATCGTAATTTTTAGCCCTATTCAACAGCATCCACATTTTTAAGATGTTAGAAGTGTCATGCGCAACCCATCTCAAGGCATAAGCTTTTTCGTTGGATAAGCTGTGCTTGAATGCATGATCATAGGTAACCGGGCCAAATATGGTATAAGCGACTGTATCCAAGTATGGCAAAGAATCTTTTATTTTTATCGATTCTACTCGCAACTTCGCGTCAGTCCATGCATTGTTAAAGAAATACGACTGTTTAGATTTGTCTTTGAATTGGATCTCGTAGTAATCTTTCACATCCCTACCGGCATTGGTAAATCCGAATGCAATACTATCATTATAGCCAATCACAACACCTGGAATTCCTGGAAAGGAAACACCATATGCATTGAATGAAGGTGTATTGAGTTGAATTTCATACCAAATAGAAGGAAGTGTAAGACTTAAGTGGGGATCATTGGCTAAGATGGGCTTTCCACTTTTTGTTTTAGTGCCATTCACTACCCAGTTATTACTTCCATTTAGAGGGTCTGGTTTATAATCTTCAACAAATTCAATGGTATCTTTTCTTTTGAAATAAAGCGAATCAGCAGAAGCTGGTGGATTTAGCTCAAAACTTGATGCTGCATAGGTTGTACCATTAGGAATAACGGGGTATAAAGAATCAGGAATATCTGAATACAATATTCTGAACTTTTCTTCCCCTAAAATTTCCAACGCATTGGTATATTCTAAATCGCGATCATACCCTGCTAATGTATTGGTCATTTGTTTGATAAACAATGCCGATTTTAAATTGCTCCATTTTTCAGGTTCATATCCTAACAACTTGTATTCAATAGGCAGTTCACTGGTATTTAATTTTTCGATAAAAGAGTTGATCCCAGCTGTGTAAGCATTTAATGAAGATAAAGTTTGAGGATCCTTTTCCATTGCAGCCAAAGCGTTTTCTGCCGCAAAGACCATTCCTATTCTGCGTTGATTTCTATCGAATGTAAGTCCCTTACTACCTACAATTTCACTTATCCTCCCAGCTGCAGCGTGGGTTTGAAATTCCATTTGCCATAAACGAAATTTGGCATGCAGATAACCTTGCACGAAATAGGCATCTGATTCTTCTGCAGCAAAAACGTGTGGAACCAAGCGTTCATCAAAATAAACATTCACCTCTCCTTTTAAGCCATCGAGTTTTAGATCTGCATTGAAATCCTTATCTACTGCTTCTGCATTTTGCCATACTCCCTCCTGTACGCTTAAGAAACTTCCCAATGGTAAGGGCAATACTTTTCTTGTATCCAACACGTAGACCAATAAGCCATTAACCAAAAGGGATAATGCCAAAATGAAGTATTTCATAAAATAAAAATGTACTTAAAGTTAAGACTTAATTTTCAGTGAAATGTGCAATTTCTTTATCCCAATTAAGTGTAGGAAAACGCTGCCTTAATTCTTCAGTTATAGCTCTAAACTTCTGCCTGAATTTGACATGTTCCATAGAATCAGGATGAATTGGCTTATGCTTGGTTGCACTATTGAGTTGATCTAATTCTTTCATAAACGCCCTGGTCTTTCCTTCAATACAAGCAACACTAAATTTTTCCCATACATATTGAGTTGCTTGGTAGTTAGGATGCACCATGTCTTCCGCATAAAATCGGTAGTCGCGCAAGTCATCAATGATAAGTTCAAATGAAGGAAAATAGAATACATCAGGCCTATTGATAAAATTACCTATCACATGGTGCAATATTGCCTTGCTACGGTTGTTTTCTACAAACCCATCACGGAGATGACGAACGGGACTAATCGTAAATACAATATTCAAAGAGGGATTAAAGGACTTTAGAGTATCATACAGATGTTGAAATGCTAGCTCAATTTCTTGAATGGAAAGTAATCTCTTCTTGAATGCAGATGAAGGAACCTTATGACAATTAGCAACAATTGTTTCTGATTGGTTTTCGTAAACAAAGCTGGTACCAAGTGTTATAATGAGCCAATTGGCATCTTTTAAGAAAAAATGTGCTTTTTCGATTGCAGCATTCATTTTGTGCACTGCAACATCAAGTTGACTATCACTTAATCTTGAATGAAAATCCCAATGATTCCATAATCCATTGTGATTAAAAAGAGTTTGTTCTTCAATAATTGTCTTATCAATATACTGCTGAATTGATTTGAAAATACTTATTGGATTAAACAGAGTACCGTGGGGGTTTTCAATGCAACTGAATTTATAATCTGAAAAATAGCCATGGATGTGCTCTGTAAAACAAGATCCCACCATGATTATTTTATCATGAATGGTTATTTTTTTTTCAAAAGCTGGTGGATCAAATGCAAGTCGGAATTCCATAAATGATTTTTCAACCCATACGTTGTTTAGAAGCCTCAAATAGGATGATGCCTGTTGCAACACCTACATTAAATGAGTCAAAACTACCTTTCATTGGTATGGTAAATTTAACATCAGCTGCTTTTGAGATAAATGGTTGTACCCCTTTGTCTTCACTACCCATCACCACACAATTTGGCTTAATAAAATCAACGTCTGCTAAAGTTGTTTTCATTTTCATTTCAGAGGTATAAACTGCAATGCCATTAAGGTGTAATGTATCAATAGCTTTGAGTAGGCTATTCACTCTGCATACCATGATTTTTTGAAGTGCACCAGCTGATGATTTGAGTGCTTCTTCATTAAATGCAGCAATTCCTTTATCAGGTATAATCATCACTTGAGCACCACAGCATAAGGCTGTCCTTGCAATTGCACCAATATTTCGAACATCAGTAATACCATCTAACATTACAAACAGAGGCACCTCACCTGAAGCAACAACATGATCAATGGTATCTTGAAGGTCTAAGTATTGTATGATGCTGTTTATGCCAATTACACCTTGGTGATTGGCCCTGGTCATGCCATTGAGTTTTTCAATAGGGACACTATTGATAGGGATTTGAAGCTTTTGAGCCAAACGCCTGATTTCTTCAATACCCTCTCCCCCAGCATTTTTTTGAATAAACACTCTTTCGAGTTGTTGGCCATCCATCAATGCCTCTAGAACAGGTTGTCTGCCAATAATATTTGTCGCGTTTTTTTTCATTTAGCGCTTGTTTTCAAACTGTAAAATATAGAGCTTGAGAATGGCAGCCACTGAAATAGCATCAGTTATTTTATGCTCATTAACCAGCTCATAGGCTTCTTTCAAAGATAGTTTACTTACAACGATGTCTTCCGTTTCTTCTAAATCCATTTCACCTTGGTGCAGGTCTTTTGCTAAATAAATTATCGCTTTCTCATTAGAAACAGAATTAGAGAGGTGCAACTCCATCAGTTTTTCCCAACTATTTGCTACTAAACCCGTTTCTTCCCTGAGTTCTCTTTTTGCGGAAAGCAATGGATCAATTTCAAGACTTCCTCCGCCTTCAGGTATTTCTAGACTATCTTGGTTCAAGACAAATCTGAATTGGTTCACCATATAAATATTGTCTTGATCGTCAAGAGCCACAATACCAATAGCAATATTTTTAAAATGAACTTCTCCGTAAATACCATTGTTCCCAGAGGGATTGACAACTTGGTGTTCTGTTACTTTAATCCATGGATTATCGTACTTAACTTCGCTTGAATTGATTGTCCAGTTACCCCTAATAAGTTCCATAGTTCAAAAATAAATAAACCCTCCTATTGGAGGGTTTATTATGTTAAGACGATGTTGATTATTTAATATTGAAGGCTTTTTTAACCTTAGCAACGTAGTCGAGTTTTTCCCAGGTAAACAATTCAACTTTCATTGTTTTTGTTTTACCATCCGGACTAGTGAAGGTCTTTGTAACTACTTCGTTCTTTCTTCCCATGTGACCATATGCAGCAGTCTCACTGTACATTGGTGTTCTTAATTTCAATCTTTGCTCGATGAAATAAGGTCTCATATCGAAAATCGATTCAACGATTTTTCCTATTTGACCGTCAGTCAAGTTTACTTTTGCTGTACCGAAAGTATTTACATTGATAGAAGTTGGTTTTGCAACACCAATAGCATATGAAACTTGCACAAGAATTTCACTAGCAACACCAGC
>JACCDI011249696.1_pt1 | contig 18216 bp, 22 predicted proteins | sample 7442791 | NCBI WGS metagenome assembly JACCDI01 (sample SAMN15323434, study PRJNA562643) | freshwater metagenome | isolation source: river surface water | place: USA:Blue River Watershed | collected 2017-08-15
AAGCAGGTACTCTACCAAGCTGAGCTATATCCCGAATTCCAAGATTAGATTAGATCCAAGGGTGTCAGATTACTCTTGATTATACTTGACTTTCGAAAATTAAACAAGCCTTTTGACAAATTTTTGGGAAATGGTTTCCAGAGGGTGGAATCACCCACTGGAAACTCTCCTTTGCCACAGTTTCAAACTTATCCAATCCAGGGATTGGGGGAATGGAAGTCAACTAGTTTTGGAATTATCCATATTTTCCAGTCGTGGAAGCAATCACAAAAGCCGCATAGGTTAAAATATAACCAACACTAAAGTGCACTAAACCAACTAACCGAGCTTGAACAATGGAAAGCGCTACTGGTTTATCTCTCCAACGAATTAAATTGGCTAATGGAGTTCGTTCATGGGCCCAAACTAAGGTTTCGATTAATTCTTGCCAATATCCTCGCCATGAAATTAAGAACATAAATCCAGTCGCCCAAATTAAGTGTCCAAATAAGAACATCCATGCCCAAACCGATAAATTATTCATCCCAAATGGATTATAACCATTAATTAATGGGGATGAATTTAACCATAAATAATCCCGTAACCATCCCATAATATAATTGGATGACTCATCAAATTGACCAGGATTCCCCCCCCAAATCGTCATATGTTTCCAATGCCAATAGAAGGTTACCCAACCAATAGTATTTAACATCCAAAACATCGCTAAATAAAAAGCATCCCAAGCGGAAATATCACAAGTACCACCACGACCTGGGCCATCACAAGGGAAACTATAGCCAAAATCTTTTTTATCTGGCATTAATTTGGATCCTCTCGCATCTAAGGCACCCTTCACAAGAATTAAGGTTGTGACGTGTAACCCTAAAGCAATGGCGTGATGAACTAAGAAATCACCCGGTCCAATTTTTAAGAATAAATCATTTTTACTATTATTGATGGCTTCTAGCCAACCTGGTAACCAAAGTTGATTACCCGCAACCGTAGCCGGGCTAACCGAAGATGATAATAACGTATTAAATTCATAAACGGCTTTTCCAGAAGCCGCCTGGATATATTCGGCAAATAAGGGTTCAAATAAAATTTGTTTTTCCGGTTGACCAAAGGCTACTACGGTATCATTATGAATATATAAACCTAAGGTATGAAACCCTAAAAATAAGGAAGCCCAACTTAAATGTGAAATAATAGCTTCTTTATGTTCTAACATTCTTGCTAAAACATTGTTTTTATTTAATTCTGGATCATAATCACGAACAAAAAAGATTGCTCCATGAGCAAAGGCTCCAACCATTAAAAATCCTGCGATATATTGATGATGGGTATATAAAGCAGCTTCCGTAGTAAAGTCTTTCGATAAAAATGCGTAGGGTGTGATGGCGTACATATGCTGCGCCGTTAACGAAGTAGCAACACCTAAGCAGGCTAACGCTAAACCTAATTGCATATGTAACGAGTTGGTAAGTGTTTCAAATAATCCAACGTGACCCGCACCTAATCTACCTCCGGGAGGACGATGAGCATCTAAAATTTCTTTCATATTATGACCAATACCAAAGTTTGTTCGGTACATATGGCCAGCCACAATAAACACAACGGCAATGGCTAAATGGTGATGAGCCATATCACTTAACCATAAAGACTGTGTTTGTGGATGAAAGCCACCTAAAAATGTTAAAATTGCGGTACCAGCTCCTTCTCCGCTATTATAAACATGATTGATCGAATCCGGATTTTCCGCATAAACCGTCCAATTTCCAGAGAAAAATGGTTTTAAACCTTCCGGATGTGGAGGAGTTGTTAAAAAATTATCCCAACCAACATGAACTCCACGAGATTCTGGAATTGCTACATGAACCAGGTGTCCCGTCCAAGCTAACGAACTTGTTCCTAATAAACCTGATAAATGATGATTTAATCGAGCCTCATTATTTTTGAACCACGCTAAACTTGGCCGGAATTTTGGTTGTAAATGTAACCAACCCGCAAACAATAAAGCTGAAGCTAATAATAGTAAACCAAGGGCACCTTGATAAAGTTCTTGGTTTGTTCGAAGTCCAATCGTATACCACCATTGGTATAACCCTGAAAATGTAATATTTACTGGAAAGGTAGTACCTTTACTAAAGGCTTTCATTGCCGATTCACCAAAATGCGGATCCCAAATCGAATGCGCAATTGGTTTTACTTTTAAGGGATTGCTGATCCATTGTTCAAAATTACCTTGCCAAGCAACATGAAATAAGTTTCCGGCAGTCCATAAGAAAATAACTGCTAAATGGCCAAAATGAGAAGCAAAAATTTTCTGGTATAAATTTTCTTCTGTCATACCATCGTGTGCTTCTAAATCGTGCGCAGTTGCGATACCATACCATATTCTTCGTGTTGCTGGATCTTGTGCAAGGGCTTGGCTAAACTTTGGAAATTTAGTTGCCATAATGAGTAGATGCCTTTTTATATAAATTTTAGTTATGAATAAAAATAGGACTCTCTAGATACAAAATCTACGAGTTTTTATAAAAAATTTAGGATTTATGTTCAGGATTCCTTAGCTAATCGAAACAGCACGTGCTAAGAAGAAGGCCCATGTTGTTCCAATCCCACCTAATAAATAATGAGCTAAACCAACCGCACGACCTTGCGTAATACTTAAGGCACGAGGTTGAATTGCTGGACTAAAATTTAATTTATTATGAGCCCAAACAATTGACTCAATTAATTCTTGCCAGTAACCACGACCACTAAATAAAAACATTAAACTAAATGCCCAAATAAAATGTGCCCCTAAAAATATTAAACCATAGGCTGACGATGCCGAACCGTAAGATTGAATTACTTGGGAAGCTTGTGACCATAAAAAGTCGCGTAGCCAACCATTAATCGTAATGGCACTTTTGGCAAAGTTACCACCCGTAACATGAGAAATAGCTCCATCGGGTGTAATCGTACCCCAAACATCCGATTGCATTTTCCAACTAAAATGGAAGATAACCACAGAAATGGAATTATACATCCAGAATAAACCTAAAAATACATGATCCCAACTTGAACTTTGACAAGTACCTCCACGTCCTGGACCATCACAAGGGAAACGGAACCCTAAATTTGCTTTATCGGGAATTAATTTCGAACTACGAGCGTATAAAACACCTTTTAATAAAATTAAAACGGTAACATGAATCGTAAACGCGTGAATATGGTGAACCATAAAATCGGCAGTCCCTAATTGAATCGGCATCATTGCAATTTTTCCACCAACTTCCACAACTTCCCCCCCAAAGGCATAACTTGTGGTTGATAGCGCGTTAGGTGCGGTTGTTCCAGGAGCTAATAAATGAATATTTTGAATCCATTGTGCAAAAATAGGTTGTAACTGAATCGCTTTATCCGAAAACATATCCTGAGGACGACCTAAGGCTCGCATCGTATCGTTATGAATATAGAATCCAAAGGCATGACAACCTAAGAAAATACAAACCCAGTTTAAATGTGAAATGATTGCATCTCGATGTCTTACCACGCGATCTAATAAATTATTATAATTATTCGCCGGGGTATAATCACGAACCATAAAAATGGCACCGTGAGCTGCCCCACCGACCACACAAAATCCACCAATCCACATATGGTGCGTAAATAAAGAAAGTTGAGTGGCATAGTCGGTTGCAAGATAAGGATAAGGTGGCATTGCATACATATGATGTGCGACAATAATACTTAAAGAACCCATCATAGCTAAGTTAATGGCTAATTGAGCATGCCATGAGGTTGTTAAAATTTCGTATAACCCTTTGTGACCTTCTCCCGTAAAGGGGCCTTTATGAGCTTCTAAAATTTCTTTCATACTATGACCAATCCCCCAATTTGTCCGATATTGGTGACCAGCAATAATAAAAACTACGGCTAATGCTAAATGATGATGCGCAATATCACTTAACCATAACCCACCCGTCACTGGATTTAAACCACCTTTAAACGTTAAAAAATCTGAGTATTCACCCCATTGACCCACGAAAAATGGTACTAAACCTTTCGAAAAGCTTGGATATAACTGACTCATTAATTCACGATTCATTAAAAATTCATGCGGTAATGGAATTTCTTGAGGTGCCACACCCGCATCTAATAATTTATTAATTGGTAAAGCAACATGAATTTGATGACCGGACCAAGATAAACATCCTAAACCTAGTAAACCAGCTAAATGATGATTCATCATCGATTCCGCATTTTGAAACCATTCTAATTTAGGAGCCGCTTTGTGATAATGAAACCAACCGGCAAATAACATAATGGCTGACATGGCTAAACCACCGATGGCAGTCCAATATAATTCCACTTCACTAGTGATACCTTCGGCACGCCACATTTGGAACCAACCCGAAGTTGTTTGAATACCTTGAAAGTTACCACCCACATCGCCATTCAAAATTTCTTGACCAACAATGGGCCAAACCACTTGTGAACTTTGTTTAATCGTAACTGGATCATTTAACCAAGCCGAATAGTTTGAAAAATAGGCACCATGAAAATGCATCCCACTAATCCATAAAAAGATAGCGGATAATTGTCCAAAATGTGCACTAAAAATCTTACGAGAAACTTCTTCTAAAGAGCTAGTTTGACTATCAAAATCATGAGCATCAGCATGCAAATTCCAAATCCAAGTAGTCGTTTTTGGACCTTTGGCTAATGTTCGAGAAAAATGACCAGGTTGAGCCCATTTTGCGAAACTAGTTTCAACTGCGTCCTTTTCAACAAAAATTTGCACATTTTTTGCGCGACGGTCGGTTGAGCTTATTGCCATTAATTTTCTCCTTGTTGGGAGACGAAAATTTATGAAACTCTCATAAAAAATAAATCATAGAAAAAGTTTAACTCTATGTTAATTACGAGTTTTCAATTCTAGATTATTATATATTATATCTTTTTTTGATAACTTTGAACAACTTTCTTTCTAATTTCGTGGAAAAAAGTCTGTCTTTCAAAGTTTCGAAACAAACGGTAGTTTTTTAGATTCAATCTTTCCAATGAAAAATAAAGATTTTATCGGGTATAACATAGAAAATCATACCCGATAAAATCTTTCGAAAATACCAGAAATTTTAAAAGTATAATCCTAACATATCCGGAAAAAAACGATTAATTTCAATGAGTAATCCTGCTGTAAAAGTCATCAATAAAGTTAATAAAACTGGAGCCGTTGATAAATATTTTTGAAAATTTTCCATAGGAATGTGATTTAAAAATCAATAAATAATTAATGATAAAACTTTGATTTAACGTGGCGATACGGTTATTTCATCCGCTGGAGCTACTAATTCTCCACTAATTAATTCTTGCCACGCAGAAATAGGCCAAATATAACCAGTAGTCATTATTTTTAACGCTAGTGGAACATTAATGATAATTTCACTTTCGGTTGGATTTTTAGAGGTACTGACCGCACGAACATATTTTCTACCAACCCAGCCAATCCAACCAGAAATATAAAGAAATCCAAAACCTGGAAGAATAAATTCGGCAGCATGACTCCATCTACCATCCGCAATTAAATGTGGCAAACCGTCGGTTCCGCATAATAATTCGGAACGACTATATTTATCAAATCGTGCTTTTGTTCGGTCGATTTGTTGTTGTAAAGCTAAAGCTGGCGGTGAATTCGTTTCATATTGACTGATTCTTTGTTCCAGTTTTTTCACGCTTGCCGTTAATCTTTTGGTAAATGCTGGAGATTCACTACATTTTTTTAATCCACCAATCTCGGCGAAAGCTTCATGGGGCGCAAAAGCTACTAAGACTAAAGAAAGGAAAGCTGTTAAAGGAAAATGTTTCATGATGCACTAAAATTTAAAAGTATTGATTTGGTAAAAAGTGTCAAGTAATTAAGAGTACTAGTAATTATATAATAGTATTCTTGGAAATAAAAATTTTATTGGTTTCCTTGGGTACTAACTTCGTCGAATGAACTAGAAAATATTTTGTAATTTTAGTTTCTTTCGATTCTTACGATTTGAAATAGTTTCCTATCCTTTCCAGAGACTTTGAAATAAAACAAAGTCTCTGGAAAGGATAGGAAACGAAAGGTAAGTTATTCAAAATCTTTCCGATTTGGATTTCTGGATGGATCACTTGAAAGAAGACCGAAGATAAATAAAGAAACAAAAAAGATAATGGTTGTATAAACTAAAATTTTTAAAGTTAACATTCTATTTTTCTTAAAAATTATTTTTAATAATATTAATTATACTAAAATAAAATTATTATGAATTATTTTATTTGAGTATAATTAATATTCTCTGTCTGGAGTTGACGGACGGAAGCGATTGGATGTCAAGAAAATAGGATAAGCTTTGAATACCGTAATCTTAAACTTTTTGAGGCGAGACTCTGTTTTCGTCGATAATGTCAAAAATCCTTCAATCAGAATATAATCATTTTTGGTACAGTAGGGTAAAATTCGAGTCGATAAATCACCCCAAATCACTAAATCCACTAGTTTATTGTTTTTATTTTGCGGTAAAGCAGCTCGACAGTGACTCCTTAAAATTTTGCCTTGGAGAAGTTTTTGTTTTGGAACTTCTACGATTTTAACGATACTTGTGATATAGTTAGTATTAGCCATAATTCCTAGAGAACCAGATTTTTTTGTTTTTGAATATCTTCAAAGTTAATATCACGTAATCGTTTTAATAACCGAATAAAATATTCCAGGAAATAATCATCTAATTGAATTATTTCGGAAGAATCAATCTTAAACATTTGATACAATTCCCAAGTTGATTTTGAAAAATTATTTTCAGTCGTTAAAATTTCTCCAAACGCTAATCGATCACTAATATTTTGGCCCCATTCAAAAAATCCAAAGAACTGACTCGTTAATTTTAAAAGAAATAAAGGAATCCGTTGAATTTTTGCGGTTTGACCCGCTAATTGTTCACATAAATGAATAATATCCGAGGAAATCCATCCTTTTAACCCACTTAAAGAAAACGTTTGATTTTTAGTTTTTGGAATTTGTAACGATCGGATAGAAAATTTTGCAATATCTTGCGTATCCATATAAGAAATACAAATATTTTCATTGGTTAACCAAATCGGTAAATTTTCTAAAATAGGGATGGCATACTGTTCAATTAAGCCTTGGTAAAATCCTGTTAATCGAAAAATCGTATAAGGAATACCAGAATTTTTTAACTCAAGTTCAATCCCAGTTTTTACTTTCATGAATGGAATACTTTCCAATTGTTCTGCGTTTTGGGCGGAAAAAAAAATAAATCTTTGGATATGACTTGCCTTCGCAGCTTCGATTAAAGATAGCTTACCTTCCCAATCTACTTTTTTTAAAGAATTTGCTTCCTTGGCACGACTTGTGGAAGCATCAATAATAGCAGTAATACCCTTTAAACAAGGGGGTATAGTTTCTGGTCGAGTTAAGTCACCATAAACTAACTCCACACCCCACTCTTTTAAAAAACTCGCTTTTCTAAAATTTCGAACTAAACAGCGTACTGGATAACCTTTGGTTAGCGCTTGCAAAACAATTTGACGGCCTAAGGTTCCCGTTCCTCCAATAACTAATAAACTCATACTACTAATTTGCTAGATTCTAAATAATTCAAGAAAGTTTTAATGATGAAAGACGGTACTTTGTAAAATATCTTGGGCTTCTAAGTTCACTAATTCTTTTTTCGTTAAAACTTGACCACGGCTATCAAAAATTCGATTCGCTTGTCGCATTCTCGCTCTGTCTAAAGCATTTTTGACACTTCTAGCATTGGCAAACAATCTTTGTTCTTTACGTTTTTTAATATAATCACTGAACGCAACTTCCGCCTCGGATGTTAATTGATATTGTTGGTCTTGTAACATTAATTGTGCAATTTGTAAAAGTTCACTCACAGAATAATCCGGAAAATCAATATGGTTGGTAATTCTTGAGGATAAACCAGGATTCGAGGCATAAAATTTATCCATCGGTTCCTTATATCCTGCGAGGATAATCACTAATTCATCCCGCTGATTTTCCATGACTTGTAATAGAATTTCAATGGCTTCCGATCCATAATCACGTTCATTATCTGGTTTATACAAATAATAAGCTTCATCAATAAACAGAACCCCTCCCATTGCTTTTTTAAGAACTTCTTTGGTCTTCGGGGCCGTATGACCAATATACTGTCCAACTAAATCATCCCGAGTCACCGTTAAAAGATGACCTTTTTCAACGTATCCTAGTTTATATAATATATTTGCCATTCTTAAACCAACCGTGGTTTTACCAGTTCCGGGACTACCGGTAAACGACATATGTAAACCTGGACTTGTGGAGGTAATCCCTACGCTTTTTCTTAATTTATCGATTAATAATAGGGCTGCAATTTCCCGAATCCTTTGTTTCACAGGAACTAAACCAACCAGCTCTTCTTCTAATAAGTTTAAAATTTTTGATATTTCAGTTTTGGCATACTCTTCTTTTACGTTAACAGCGATAGAACTCATATTTAAGAATGATAAAAATTTAATTTTTTACTAAAGATTTATAGATTAATATGTCAGTAATACTTAGTGACATATTAATGGATCGAGGATAACCCGGATTATACTGAAACGGTTGTAAAAGTTGGAATACTTGATAAACAAACCAAGGCAAATCCAACACTTCCACAGGCTCCTACAAAAAAGCCACTTTTAAATTGATCCCAAGCTTTTTTAGTTTGTAAATCGTTTTCCTTTTCCGAGCTTGTTTTCTCTTGTCCAAAAGCCGCTATTCCATAAATGGTTAAACCTAAGGTTAAAATAACTACTAAGCCAATGGTTGACATAAAACCAGCCAGTAACGCAACCTTGGAATCGCGTAATGGACCTAATTTGACAAAGGGACCAATTAAAAAATAACCATGGGCTAAACCAATTTCTAAACCTCTTAATAAAGGTGTTAAACCAAATCGATAAGCTGGTAAATTTTGTAAAATTGCTCGTGTCACAGCCGAGGATGTGATTGGAGTTGCTAAATGACCTACAAAAGGATCGTCATTATAGGGTTTAATAAAGTTAGCCATAAAACTAATTTGAAAATGATTGAAATGAATAATAAAATTTTTGGAGAAAAGAAAGGTTAGGTAATTAAAATTCTATGAAAATTTTTTCCAAACAAAATTTTTAGATAGATTACTATATAATATATATTAAGATACCGGAAAATTTTTATAAACTTCATTTTGATACAATAAGAAAAATTTTATGACAGTTATCATGGATTACTTTTTATTAGTAGGATTCTGCTTTGCTCTTACCTCGGGTTTATTTTTAGGATTAAAATCAATTAAATTAATTTAATACGCTGCATCAAATGCAAAACGATATTTATCAAGAGAAAATTATTGGATCACGACGATTGAGTAATTACTTTTGGTCCTTACTTTTGTTGGTTGGAGGATTTGGGTTTTTTCTAGCTGGTATTTCGAGTTACTTTCAAAGAAATGTATTATTTTTCACAGATACTACCAACTTAGTTTTTATACCTCAAGGTCTGATTATGATGTTCTATGGAACATTAAGTTTAGCCATTAGTATCTATACTTTCGTAACTATCATTTTTGATGTTGGGAGTGGGTATAACGAATATAATAAAATTGAAAATCTTGTGAAAATCGTTCGTCAAGGCTTTCCTGGAAAAAATCGTGAGGTCCTTTTAACTTACCCTTTTTCAAATATTCGTGCGATTGGTATCAAAATTACGGAAGGATTCAATCCAACTCGAACGATTTATCTGTGTTTAAAGGATGACCGCAATATACCGTTAACACCCGTTCAAGAACCCTTGCCGATTTCAGTGCTAGAAGAAAAAGCCGCTGAGTTAGCAAAATTTTTAGAGTTAAAATTAGAGAGTTTATAAGATTTTATTGCTTTTTTGCCTGCATAATTCTATAATAAGGTTATGCGGGCATAGTTTAGTGGTAAAACATTAGCCTTCCAAGCTAATTATGGGGGTTCGATTCCCCCTGCCCGCTTTCAAGGTTTCACTGGGACTGAGCAACAATCGTTTTTTTATAGGAGAATAGAAACTATGTCTGGTGGATCTACAGGTGAACGTCCGTTTTCGGATATTATTACTAGCGTACGTTATTGGATTATCCATAGTATTACCATTCCATCACTTTTTGTATCCGGATGGTTATTTGTGAGTACAGGATTAGCTTATGATGTTTTTGGAACTCCGCGTCCAAATGAATATTTTACACAAGATCGTCAACAAATTCCATTAGTCAATGATAGATTTAGTGCAAAACAAGAATTAGAAGATTTAACTAAAGGTTTATAAGTGAGGTAAAAAAATGGCAAAAAATATTAATCAACCGGTCGCATATCCTATTTTTACATTTCGTTGGTTAGCGATTCATGGTTTAGCAATCCCAACAGTCTTCTTTTTAGGTAGTATTACCGCAATGCAATTCATTCAACGATAAATTTATAAATAATAAAGATACGAGGTACTTTTTATGACAGGTCCAAATCCAAATAAACAAGCGGTAGAATTAAATCGAACTTCTCTTTATTGGGGACTTCTATTAATTTTTGTGTTAGCAGTTTTATTCTCAAGTTATTTCTTCAATTAATATTAATCTGATAGGAGTTTTTTATGGCAAATACGGGTAGAATTCCTTTATGGCTGGTAGGTTTAGTAGGTGGATTAGCAGTCATTACAATGCTTTCTTTATTTATTTATGGTTCCTATTCCGGCTTAGGGTCATCATTATAAGTCTTACCCTGGAATCCCTAGTACAATTGTACTAGGGATTCCAGGGTAAGACTTATCAAATTGGATCCTTTACATTATTTTTTTGATTTTTTTGATCATTCTTTGAATGTTTTCAATCAGTACTTTGAAACTATTCTTTCCTTTCCAATGATTTTGGGTTCCCTGACCAAACCAACCATACCAAAGTTTTGGCATCCCCATTATTTTACCTTGTGGCTGTTCTTCGGGATTTTGCCAAGCTGTTTGGCCCCCGCTATAAATACTCTTCACCGGACGTGGACCCACATGAAGTTCGGTATTCTTCACCAAAAATGGAAAATAAAAATACTGACCCCAAATCGCATGAAATAAGCCAAAAATTACAAAACTAAGATGCGCGAAGACAAAACAAATGATAAAAACATTTAAAAATTCAAACTGTAACATTGCTTCGTCCGTACTTGCGTTACTAAGTTTGGTTTGGGGAAGAATGACAGCGAGTTGAAAATAACTAATTCGCTGAACAAGAGACATTAACATTGGTTCTAAAATTCCAATAATGATTAAGAAAGTCCAATGCCACCGGATTAAATAAGGACAGTATCTTTTACCGACTCTTGTCAGGAACACATAAACTGCGATTCCAGAAAATTGGTTCCATAGTTTACTACAAATCTTGATTAGATTGGGTATTAAAGTCTTATAAACGGTATAATAGAAAGGAAGAATCGGGCCTTGGATCGATTTTGGTAAAACCGAGATTATCATGGAAATTGGATCCCTATAATAGCTTAATCCAGTCTCTGGATCAATATGCTGGATTCCGTTCTTCAAAGCATCATATAAAACTTGCCCAAGATTATACCAAGGAATCGTTGGGTTTACTTTGACATCTGCGAAGAATTTCTGTCGCTGAATGGAACGGAATTCAATCGCATCCACGCCAAGTTGATGTAACAATGGTACTTTTAGGAGGACATTCCGATAGTGCGAAATTAAATCTATCAAATGTCGGTACCAGAAAGCTCCCGCAAAAAAGCCAATACAAGTAATATAGAAAGAAGTTTTTAAATTATATTTCAATATCAGAATTACAAAACGAATCAAAAGAATGAAAAATAAAGCATTTTCAATATCAGCTAGAGTCAAACCAGCCTCAATTTTTTCCCAGAGATTTTGCAGAATTAATTGAGACGTTGTTAAGGAGATGTTAGTGGATGGTTCCAAATTAATTTCAGTCATATCCTAATTGCTTTCCATTGCTTGGTGAATTTTTGAATTTGTAGGGTTATTTACTCCAAAAAAATTGAAACCTATCTTGGAAAAGTAGGAGTTAAAACTTTTTCACATGGGATGATTATAAACCCCGAGCATACTTAAATTTTATCTAAAAATCAAGGTTTTATAAAAATTTCGCTAGCCCCGATTCCTTCCAAGAATCCACGATTCGCTTCTAAAAAATTACCCCCAAGGGAATTCGAATCCCTGTCTGCTCCGTGAAAGGGAGCTGTCCTAGGCCTCTAGACGATGGGGGCATACTTAGTTTTCTGGAAACTAACGAAAAGGATTTAAAAAAGGTGAAGCGGGCAACGCGATTCGAACGCGCGACATCAACCTTGGCAAGGTTGCGCTCTACCACTGAGCTATGCCCGCTCACAAATGTTATCACTATTCGTGACTGCTTCTTTCAAAAGTAGGTTATAAAACTTTTGGATCTATGTCAATACCTTAAATTTAATTTAGAAATTATAGTGATTACTATAATTTCTAACTATTTAAATGGATGAAGTAATCCCATCCGCAGTAGCAATAATCACCACCAGAATCACCCAAGCTTGGAAACCTTTGGTAAACGTTGCTTTTGAATTTTCCCATTCTCCCGGTGTGGCTAAGGCTACCGGAACTGTTACAACTAAACCTAATGAAATTAAAACAAATAAAGCCGTTAAAGCAGTTATCATAAATATTTTTCGATAATTTTTGTAGATAGAATCAAAACTAAAGGAAATCTTAGTATTAAAGATTACCTTTTTTTAAAGCTAATAAAATAATTACGGTAGGACCGGCTAGCATAATAGCACCGGTCGCAATTAGTTGTCCTAGAACTTGCCAATTAATCATTTTTAAATCCTTATTTATGAATTGTTAATAAAATTTTAAGTAATAAAATAACCGATAATGTTAGTTTTCATTTTACTTTAAAATTCGTAAAGTAAAATATTATTTTCAGGAATCTTTTCTAGGTTTCATTTTTTAGATCGTCTTTGGAATTGTTATTCAAACTAGAAACTCTTTCGAATTTATTTTTTAGGGAGTATTTTCTAGGGAATCTTTCCAAAGAGTGAAACATTACAATCGAATCCGAAACTTTGCCAAGGAGAGAAAAGTTAAGGTTTCTTGATTCTGAAACGAGGTTTCTCCAAATAAAAATAAAAAATAATTGCAGCTTTTTTGGAAGTCATGGTATTATGTCTAATAAGGGTTACTAACTCAATGGTAGAGTACTCGGCTTTTAACCGATTAGTTCTGGGTTCGAGTCCCAGGTAACCCAATCCTTTTCATGATTCTTTGATCCTGCTAGTTGTTTCAAACATAAGCCGGAGTTTTTTTTAATAACTAGAAAAATTCTAGTTATTAAAAAGATTAATCAATCGGACGCATCGATAATACCGGCTCATTTGCTCGGTTAATACCTTTTTCAAAACCAGCTGCAGCCGCACGAGCACGACCGGAGTGCCACCAATGGCCCACTAAGAAAAAGAATCCTAAGAAGAAATGTGAACAACATAGCCATGAACGAGGTGAAACGTAGTTCACGGAATTAATTTCTGTGGCTACCCCTCCTACTGAATTCAGTGACCCTAAAGGAGCATGTGTCATATATTCCGCCGCTCGACGTTCTTGCCATGGTTGGATATCATTTTTAATTTTGTTAATATCTAAACCATTTGGTCCACGTAAAGGTTCCACCCATGGAGCACGTAAATCCCAAAAACGCATTGTTTCACCACCAAAAATGATTTCACCACTTGGGGAACGCATTAAATATTTACCTAAACCAGTTGGACCTTGTGCGGATGAAACATTAGCACCTAACCGTTGGTCACGCACTAAAAACGTAAATGCTTGTGCTTGTGACGCTTCTGGACCAGTTGGACCATATAATTCACTTGGATAAGCTGTATTATTATACCAAGAATATAACGAGGCTGTGAAGCCCATCATAGAAATAGCGGCTAAGCTATAAGATAAATAGGCTTCACCAGACCATACAAAGGCACGACGAGCCCACGCAAATGGTTTTGTAAAAATATGCCAAATACCACCGGTAATACATAAAACACCTACCCATACGTGACCACCAATGACATCTTCCATGTTATTTACCGAGACAACCCAACCATCTCCACCAAAAGGAGAACGTAAGACATAGCCAAAAATAACAATTGGATTTAAAGTCGGAGTGGAGATAAAGCGAACATCACCACCACCCGGTGCCCAAGTATCATAAATACCGCCAATATACATGGCTTTGGCAACTAATAATAAGGCACCACCGCCTAAAAGGCATAAATGAATCCCTAAAATAGTTGTCATTTTATTTTTATCCCGCCAATCATACCCAAAAAATGGAAATGATTCTTCTAACGTATCAGGACCTAGTAGCGAATGATAAATTCCACCAAATCCTAAAACCGCTGAGGAAATTAAGTGAATGACACCCACCGCAAAATATGGAACCGTTGTGGTAATTTCACCACCAGGGCCAATCCCATAACCTAAGGTGGCTAAATGTTGCATACAGATAAAACCTTGTTCATACAGAGGTTTTTCTGGTACAAAATGAGAGACTTCGAATAAAATCATGGCGCCAGCCCAAAATACCATTAGTCCAGCGTGTGCTACGTGTGCACCTAATAATTTACCGGAAACATTAATTAAACGAGCATTTCCACTCCACCAAGCAAAACCGGTTGACTCAATATCACGGCCTGCGACACTACTATTAAAGGGCGTTTCCACGTGGTAATACCTCCTCAGGGAATACAAAGTTTTCATGTGGTTGATCTTGTGCTGCCATCCACGAACGAATACCTTCGTTTAATAAAATATTTTTTGTATAGAATGTTTCAAATTCTGGATCTTCTGCCGCACGTAATTCTTGTGATACGAAATCGTAGGCACGTAAATTTAACGCTAAACCTACAATACCAATCGCACTAGTCCATAAACCGGTCACTGGTACAAATAACATAAAGAAGTGTAACCAACGTTTATTAGAAAAGGCTACACCAAAAATTTGTGACCAAAAACGATTCGCAGTAACCATGGAATAAGTTTCTTCGGATTGTGTTGGTGTAAAAGCACGGAATGTATTTGCAGCATCACCATCTTCAAATAACGTGTTTTCTACCGTTGCCCCATGAATCGCACAAAGTAAGGCACCTCCTAAAATACCAGCTACCCCCATCATGTGGAATGGATTTAATGTCCAGTTATGAAAACCTTGTAAGAATAATAAGAAACGGAAAATTGCTGCCACACCAAAACTAGGAGCAAAAAACCAACTAGCTTGACCAAGTGGATATAATAAAAATACAGAAACAAAGATCGAAATTGGACCTGAAAATGCGATCGCGTTATAAGGTCGAATTCCTACTAAACGAGCAATTTCAAATTGACGTAAGCAGAAACCAATTAAACCAAAAGCCCCGTGTAAAGCCACAAATGTCCAAAGACCACCAATTTGACACCAACGTGTAAAGTCACCTTGTGCTTCCGGACCCCATAAAAGTAATAAGGAATGTCCCATACTATTTGCTGGACTTGACACTGCAGCGGTTAAAAAATTACAACCTTCTAAATAAGAAGTTGCTAAACCATGGGTATACCAGGATGTCACATACGTTGTACCTGTGAACCAACCACCAACTGCTAAATAGGAAGTTGGAAATAATAATAAGCCTGACCAACCAACGAAGACAAATCGATCTTTTTTTAACCAGTCATCGACAAGATCGAAAATACCACGTTCTTGGTTTTGCCCAATAGCAATGGTCATATTTTAGATATTCCTTTCATTGAGTTATAAATAAAGTAAACTATTGTTAAACAATCTTTCACTTTAGTCTGATCAACTTGTAGTTATATATTATAAGTTAATAGTCTTAAAAATGTGTTAAAAGTTTTTCGAATTGGATAAATTCTCATAAACAAAAAAATAATTTTGAAAATGTTTAAGATTCAACTTAGAGGATGTTAAGTTGAATCTTAAAGTTCGTGTTAATTAAGATCATCCATTTGGACATAGATAAAAAATAATGCCATACTAAGAGCTGGAAAAACCAAACCAACCAGTGGAACTAAAATTGAAGGTAAAAACGCAGCGGCCATATTTTTGCTTCCCAACAGTTTCAATAAATAAATTATCAATTTACAAAATTGATACTAACCATTGTATATCAAAAATAGCAGAATAAAATATTAATATAAATGAAAAATTTATATCATTTTATACTAGAATGAATAGTATTCAATTTAATACTATTAATCTTAAAAATTTTAGATATAAATATTCTTATTTATGGAAACTTTATTATTATCTCGTTTACCAGAAGCCTATGTTGTCTTTAGTCCAATTGTGGATGTTTTACCTGTCATTCCTGTTTTCTTCCTATTATTAGCGTTTGTATGGCAAGCAGCGATTGGATTTAGATAAATTTAACATTGACAGGAAGGATTTTCGTATTTTTTCTCACCAACCAATATTCATTTTTATATTTAATTAATACACTAATCATATGGTAGAACCTTTATTATCTGGGATAGTTTTAGGCCTGATTACTGTCAGTGCTTTAGGTTTATTTGTGGCAGCCTTTTTACAGTATCGTCGTGGAAGCCAATTTGAAATTTGATTGTTTCTCTAAGTCTTAGAAATTTTTAATTTCTAAGACTTGGAAAAACAATCAATCCCATCCATTATTTTTTAAATTTCGCATCATTGCTCATTTTAAAAAATATGATAAATTATAACTTGACAATTTTAACGAAATGCAATAAATTCTTATAGGTATAGGAAAGCTTCCTAGATCATAATCCTATCTCCGGAAACGAAAAACATGGATTCCATTGAAACTAGGAGGGATTCCAAATAGCTGGTGTAGCTCAACGGTAGAGCAACGGATTTGTAATCCGTTGGTTGGGGGTTCAAATCCCTTCACCAGCTTTCAGAAAATAGCTTGAAAGATTAGTCATGATAGAAATTACCTTAGTTTCTTTGTGCATCCTTGATAGGCCCAGTAGGAATCGAACCTACATTAGAAACTTAGAAGGTTTCTGTCCTAGTCCGTTAGACGATAGGCCCAAAACTACTATGGGTAATACAGGATTTGAACCTGTGACCTTCTGCTTGTAAGGCAGACACTCTACCGCTGAGTTAATTACCCACAAATAATGAAAGTTGCTATTTGTAACTAGGATCATACAAAACTTTGGTTTTGACGTCAACCTTAAAATTCGATAGAATGAATTCCTTCTATCGAATTTTAAGGTTGTCTTTTCTTTTGGAGTATGCTAAGATTGGTTCGTCAGGGTCGATGCCCGAGTGGTTAAAGGGGGCGGATTGTAAATCCGCTACGTTACGTTACGTTGGTTCGAATCCAACTCGGCCCATTCTATTCCTTAGAATCCCATCATCTGGATTAAAATAAAATAAAGAAGAATCACGAATAAAATGAGAAGCACCGGTAAAATAATACGAAATTTTCTAATTTTGAACAAATTTCGAAGAGGTGTTACTATGACAAAGAGTAAACCTGCTAAACTACTTATCAAAAACCGAGGATAGCGGGAAATATTATTCCAAAAATTACTCATAGAAGATTGTTATCATTGATTTTTTCCTAAATTATAGTTGATCCATAATTTTATAGTACTTTCTTTAAACTCTCTTTCCTTCCAAAAAAAGATGAAATTATTCGAGATTTAAATCGATGTATGATAAAATATGTTGTACATAGAATGGTATAAGGCTTTGTAGCTCAGTGGTTAGAGCAGGGGACTCATAAGCCCAAGGTCGTAGGTTCAAATCCCACCAAAGCCATTTACTGTTTTTGGGATATTTGGGAAAGGTAAGACGGACCGGATACGTTTTTGAGTTAGGAGAAATGGCTGAGTGGTCGAAAGCAATAGATTGCTAATCTATCGTACAATGTTTTGTACCCAGGGTTCGAATCCCTGTTTCTCCTTTGTCAACAGAAAACATAAAAAAATATTTGACATTCTAGAAAAATCAGATACAGTAACCTTGTGTGGGATCGTAGTTCAATTGGTTAGAGCACCGCCCTGTCACGGCGGAAGTTGCGAGTTCGAGTCTCGTCGCTCCCGTTTTATAAAAAATGTAGTTTCCAAAAAAAAAAGAAAAAAATTTCATCCTTACCTTCAAGGAACTTAATCCTTTCGTAAATAATTTAATA
>JACCDI010585118.1_pt1 | contig 18205 bp, 14 predicted proteins | sample 7442791 | NCBI WGS metagenome assembly JACCDI01 (sample SAMN15323434, study PRJNA562643) | freshwater metagenome | isolation source: river surface water | place: USA:Blue River Watershed | collected 2017-08-15
CCATCGCCGTGCGCAAGGTCTCCTGGCACTGCGCCGGCCCGCAGGACACCGCAATCACCTCCGTCACCACGCCCTTTTCCTTCAGCCGTACCGCCTCCTCGACGGCAATCTCGTCGAAGGGGTTCATGCTCATTTTCACGTTGGCAATGTCCACGCCCGTGTTGTCCGACTTCACCCGGACCTTCACGTTGTAGTCCACCACTCGCTTGACTGCGACCAATGCCTTCATGCCGGTGCGCTCCTGACCTGTGTTGAATTGACGTTCACGTAAACCGCGGATTCTAGGGGCCGCGCCCGCCGCAAGCGTCTTTGCGCGGACATTTCCCGTTGGCGACGCCCAAAAAAAGAACGGTCGTTCTTTTTATTGTAGACAAAGAAAAACCCACCCTCGCCCGAGGGGCGGGGGTGGGTGGTCGGGATCGAGAAGGTCAGGGGTCAGGTGCGCGGCACGACGGCCCCCGGATCCGAGGGCTGCAGGGCAAAGGTGCAACGAACGGGGCCGGCCAACGTGGCAACGCCCTCGGGGGACACTCGTAAGGTCATGCCGAATCGCATGACGCTGCGGACTGGATCGAGCGCGATCGGATCGAAGTCGCTGCGGAATCTGCCCGCCTCGTCCAGCGCCAGGGCCATCACGGGCTGCGTCCGGTAGTCGACTTGCAAGGACCAGCTGCCATCGGGATGAGGCTCCGCGACATAGCCCAGCGAGAGCGCGCCCCCGGCCGGCTTGACCGGCAGATGCTCGACCGCGTCGGCCGTGGGTGCCGTGGACACCGTAAAGGGATTGTGGCGGCTGTGCTGCAAGGGCTCAGCCACGAGCGCACTGACCTGGAACATGTGCTGCGACAGACGCCACAGGGCCGCATTGTCCCGGCCGCACGCTTCGTGAAAGGCCGTGACTGCGTTGCGGATCCGGTCATCCACCCCGTCGCTTGAATCGGGCCAGCTCAGGTGCACCGGGCCAGCGCCCAAGCCGGCGTCCAGGAAATAGTTGGCCCGGTTGAGGTCTTTCTGCATGCCGTCGGAGATCAGGGAATCCACTTCGCTGGCATGCAGTGGCTGTTTGAGGGGTCTGCCCAGTTCGGCCACGATGCTGTCCAGGGCGCCGCCTTCCAAGTGGCGCGAAGCGGCAAAGCAAAGCTGCGTCGACGGGCCGAAGGTCTCGCGGAAAGCCTCTCCCAGCGCGTGATCGACATCCGCCGGCACGGCGGACGCCGCCGGCACGGAACGTTCCACCTGGAGCGCCACGCACAGCTGCTCGACGAACTCCGCGCAACGCTGGGTGGGCTGGTCGTTTCCGGGCAGGTAGCTGCCATGCAGCGCGGAAAAAATCGTCCGGAATTCCGGCTTGGCCAATTCCGCTCGAACCCCGTCACGCATGGGCGCATCCCATTGCGCAACGGCCTTCTTCAACAGCTCCGAACGGAAGCCGTCCTGCTGCTCCCGCGGAACGCGCTGCCCCAGCCGCTGGCGCAGCGCGAGGGCGTCGTCCGAGACTCGGCGAGCCGAAGCCAGTGCATCGAGCAGGCCCGCGGTGCGATTGCCGTTCACCAACGCCGAAGCAAGGGCGCGCAAGGCGAGGTGATGCCTTTCGGCGACTGCGGCTTCCCGCACTCGCACCGCTTCCTCGACGCTGGGAACCGCTTCGCCATGCCGCTGCAAGGCCCGCCGGAGCTGCCCCAGCTCGCCGTCATCAAGCTCGTCCAGCGGGGCAACGGAGAGACCGTTCAAAGTGTGTCCACGAACCTCGTCCCAGCGATGGGGGCCGGCGACGGCATTCGCAAGCCCGAGCAGGCGCTCGTGGTCCATCAGGTCTTCCTGGGCCGATAGAACCGACAGGGCCAGTCGTGCAAAGCGACCGTTGCCCGAAGCCTGAGCCTGCAGAACCTCGTCCGCCGCCTGCCGGACACGATCGGCCAGATCCTGGTGGCGCTGGTCGATCTGCGTATCCAGTGTCTCCTGCGCGAGCTGGCAATCGAACGAGATACCGGCGACGGATTGACACGCCGCACGCAGGTCCCGCTGCTCGATGCCAGGAAGCTGCCGGAACCATCCGCCATAGGCGTTCAGGACATCCTCGCCCGGTTGTTCGGCCAGATGGGCGTGAATGGCCGCCATCACGAAGACACGTCGTGTCGCCCGATCGGTGGGCAATTTCAGGTCATCAAGGCGACGGGCTGCCTTGAGGTACAGGCCGTCCATCAGGGCCTTGGCCTGACCGGAATCGGCATGTCCTGCCAGCAGGGACGCACCGTGCTCCCCGAGCAAGGCGCCGACATCGGCGCGGACGGCACCCAACGCGGATGCGGTCGCGCTCCGGGTCCGTTCGTCCTTGGCCGTCTTCACCGCGTCCCGAAACAGTGACAGCATCAGCGGAGTGGGCTGGAAAAAGCCCGCGGAGCCCTTGAGTTTCGAAGAAAGTTCCGACAGCTTCCGTAGGTCGAGCGAACTCAGGCGGAGCGCCAACCGGGCGCGGATCACTGCGCGGCTGGCCTCGACGGGGCTCGCGCTGCGACGGCATGTCCGGGCAGCCACCGTCTCCACCGCGGCCAGCGCGTCCTGTACCTGGCGATCGAACTCGGCCGGGTCACTCGACCGGTTCACGGCAGACACCAGGCGCTCGACCGCGACATCCGTCGCCTGCAGGCCGCTACGCACTTGCGCCTGCGCATAGTGCGACCTTTCGGGCGCCACCAGGGCCACCACGCGATCGGCCAGGCGTCGGATGCCCGACTCGATCGACCGACCGAGCTGCCGCAAGGAGGGCAGGCCGGGCCAGGTGGCCGGCAGGGCCCGGACGGTGTGCTCGCCCAGCTGGCCCTCCGCCGGCGCGGCATCGGTCACGGGCACCCCGCACACCAGGTAGGGGTTCTGTGCTCTGAGTTGATCCATCCTTTTTCCTCCAGGCCGGACACCCGGCTCAACCCTGGGTCGGTACCCGGCGTCGGCGTCAGGTTCAACGCCGTGGCAGGAAAAAGGAGGATCAGCCGGCTGTCGGCCGGGAACCGTTGCCCGGGGCGCGCATTCGCACTTCTCGCTGCGGGAAGGGAATCTCGATGCCAGCTGCGCGCAGCGCCTTGAGGACCGACAGATTGACGTCAGAACGAACGTTCAGCTGGCCATCCTCCGGATCGTCGATCCAGAAAAGCAGCTGGAACTCCAGCCCGTCGGCACCCAGGCGCACCAGCCGGGCGGCGGGCGCCGGGTCCCGCTGTACGCGGTCTACGTGCAGGGCCGCGTCAACCAGCAGCGGGCAAACCTGGTCGACATCGGTGTCGTAGCCCACCGTGACATCGATGGTCAGGAGAACCAATGAATCGCCGAGGGACAGGTTCTCGATCCGCTCGGTGATGAGCTTTTCGTTGGGCACCACCGACTCGCGACCGTCCGCCGCACGGATCAGGGTGTAGCGGGTCTTGATGTCCACCACCCGGCCTTCGAATCGGTCCACCCGCACGGTGTCCCCGATGCGCAAGCTGCGTTCGAACAGGATCACGAAGCCGCTGACGTAGTTGGCCGCCAGCTTCTGCAGGCCGAAGCCCAGGCCCACGCCCAGTGCGCCACCCAACACCGACAGGGCGGTCAGGTCCACGCCGACCACCGAGAGGGCCACCAGCAGGCCCACCAGGAGCAACAGGGCCCGGATGGTGTTGCCGGCCACCTTGCGCAGGGACAGGTCGGCCACCGTCTGGCGCAGGACCTGCCGCTCCAGCACCGCCGACACCCACAGCGCCAGTACCAGCACCACGCCGGCCGACACGGCACCTTCGATCAGATTCAGGAGACTCACCTTCGACTTGCCGAAGGTGAAGCGGATCGCATCCAGTTCGGCAGTGACCGTGGGCCACAGCCCCGTGATCCACGCCACTGCCGCCAGCCAGGCCACCCAGGAGAACAGGCGCTCGACCAGGCGCGCGCCGCCCGACTGAGGGAACACCACGGTGAGCACCCGGGCAAGGAAGCGGATACCCGCCAGCGACATGAGCACCGGCACTGCGATTTTCAGGAGCGCCACCCCATGGCTTCGTGCGAGCACCAACTCGCCGCCGTAAACCAGCCCCAGGGCCAGCAGCGGAAACAGCAGGCCGTCGACGATGCCCCGCCCGAACCACACGGAGCCCTCGGCATGGTTGCGGCCCGCCCAGCGGCAGGTGCCATAGGCCACCGCCAGGGCAGCCACCAGCACCAGCGCCTCCCAGGCCACGCCGGGTGCCGACAGGCCAGCCAGCAGAGCGTCGAGGTTGTCCATGGCAGGTGTCGTCCGGAGAGGGTTCAAAGGTCGGCCAGCGCGCGCACATGCGCCTCGACGCTGCGCGCCAGCGCGCCCAGGTTGTAGCCTCCCTCGAGGCAGGAGACGATGCGCCCCTTCGCATGCTGGCGGGCGATCCCGCGCAGTCGCTGGGTGATCCAGGCGTAGTCCTGTTCGACCAGGCCCAGCTGGCCAAGGTCGTCCTCGCGGTGGGCGTCGAACCCGGCGCTGATGAAGATCATCTCGGGCTGGAACGCCTCCAGCCGAGGCACCCAATACTGCTCGATCAGCTCCCGTACCTGCAGGCCGCGGCTGTAGGCGGGAACCGGCACGTTCAGCATGTTGTCGCCACGGGGCACGTCGCCGCTGAAGGGGTAGAGCCCCTGCTGGAAAAAGCTCACCATCAACACGCGCGGGTCGCCGGCGAGGATGTCCTCGGTGCCATTGCCATGGTGCACGTCGAAATCCACCACCGCGACGCGCTGCAGGCCATGCCGGTCCAGCACGTGCCGTGCCGCGACCGCCACGTTATTGACGAAGCAAAAGCCCATGGCCTGCGCGCGGCAGGCATGGTGCCCGGGGGGACGTACCGCGCAGAAAGCGTTTTCCAGCTCACCGGCCATCACCGCGTCGGTGGCGGCGATCGCGGCGCCGGCCGCATGGCGCGCCGCCGTCCAGGTGTGGCGATTCATCGCGGTGTCGGCATCGACATGCATCAGCGCCGGGCCACCGGCCTGCAACTGCTCCTCCAACTGCATCTCCAGCCCCTGGAGGGCAGCCAGGTGGAGCCGGTCATGGGCCAGCTCGAGGTCGCTGAGGGAAGCCTCGACCGCCTGGCGACGATCCAGGGCGTCGGCGACACCGGTGATCAGCAGGCGATCCTCGATCGCATCCAGCCGCTGCGGACACTCGGGGTGCCCCTCGCCCATGTCATGGCGACGGCATTCGGGGTGCGTGAAATACCCGGTGCGGCTGGCTGTCATCCTCGTACGGCCTTCTTGCGGCTTCTCAATTCGTATAACGTGGGGCCTATGCAACCCCGACGCGAACTCGCAACGCTTCTGGACCAGCTTAACACGGTGATCGTGGGCAAGCCCCAGCCGGTGCGCGATTGCGTGGCCTGCCTGCTCGCAGGCGGCCACCTCCTGATCGAAGACCGGCCCGGCGTGGGCAAGACCACCCTGGCGCACGCGCTGGCACGGGCGTTCGGCCTGCACTTCGCGCGCGTGCAGTTCACCGCCGACCTCATGCCCGGCGACCTGACCGGCGTGTCCGTGTACGAACGCGCACGTGAAGCCTTCACCTTCCACCCGGGTCCGCTGTTCGCCCAGGTGCTGCTGGCCGACGAGATCAACCGCGCCAGCCCGCGCACGCAGAGCGCGCTGCTCGAGGCGATGGAGGAGCGGCAGGTGAGCGTCGAAGGCGAGACGCGCCCGCTGCCTTCGCCATTCTTCGTCATCGCCACGCAGAATCCGCAGGACCAGGCGGGCACGTTCGCCCTGCCCGACTCCCAGCTCGATCGCTTCCTCATGAAGATCTCCCTGGGCTATCCCGACCGGGCGGCCGAGCGCGCGCTGCTGCGGGGCGGAGACCGGCGCGGCCTGGCGCAGTCGCTGGAGGGAACGCTCACCCCACTGGCGCTGGATGCGCTCCAGCGCGAGGTACAGGCGCTCCACGTATCCGACGCACTTCTCGATTACGTCCAGGATCTGGTCGAAGCCACCCGCTCGGACCGGTGGTTCGTGCAGGGGCTGTCGCCCCGCGCCGCGATCGCGGTGGTGCAGGCGGCCCGCGCCCAGGCGCTGCTGGCCGGGCGCGACTTCGTCGCGCCGGACGATGTGCAGTCCATCCTGCCGCAGGTCATTGCCCACCGGCTGCAGCCCTTGCCATCGGCCGGCGCCAGCGCGGTCGACGCGGTGCGGGCGATGCTGGAGGCCGTGCCGCTGCCGTGAGGTTCGGGTGGTGAAGGCGCCAGGCACGTCCCCGCTCGCGTCCCTGTCGCTGGGACACCGCAACGTCTACATCCTGCCCACACGGGCCGGGGGCATGCTGGGCGTGACGCTGGCCGTGCTCCTGGTCGGCGCCATCAATTACCAGCTCAGTCTGGGCTACCTGCTTGCATTCGTGCTGGCCGGGGGCGCGCTGGCAGCCCTGTTCCAGACCCATGCGACCTTGCGCGGGCTGGTCCTCTCGCTGCGGCCGCCCGAGCCCGGCGTCGATGGCGCGGCAACCGCGCTGGGCCTGCGGCTGCAGGCACCGCGCGCGGGGGCGCGCCTTCGCTGCGGCATCGAGGTGCAAGCCGCCCCTGCGGGCGCCTCGCACTGGCGTACCCTGCGGACCCCGGCGGTGCTCGTACCGGAACTGGCCCGGGACGGCACCGCCGACGTGACCGTCACCGCCCCGCCACGGCCCCGGGGAGTCCATCCACTGCCGACGCTGCGTCTCACCACCCGGTTCCCGCTGGGGCTGTTCCGGGCCTGGGCAGTGTGGACGCCACCGGGCGAGCTGCTCGTGGCGCCACGCCCCGAGGCAGCGCCACCGCCCTGGCCCGAGGCAGGAGCCGCATCGGACATGCTGGAAGGCCTGCGTCCATGGCGGGCGGGCGATTCGATGCGCCAGATCGCCTGGCGCAAGAGCGCGCAGGCGGACGCGCCGATCAGCCGCGATCGCCTGCGCGATCCGCAGGTCCGCGCGGGCCTCTGGATCGACTGGGACACCGCGGGGCCGGCCCCGCTGGAGCCCAGGCTGTCCCGCCTGGCCGCCTGGCTCGACCTCGCCGACCGGGCCGGCCTCACCTACGGCCTTCGCCTGCCGGGCCTCACCGTGCCGCCACAGGGAGGTGCTGCGCACCGGCGCCGTTGCCTGGAGGCACTGGCCCGATGCTGAATCACGCGTCGCGGGCCGTCGCCTCCGCCGCTGCGCGTTCGCGCAGCTGGGCCCCGCCCCGGGAAGCACGGGACACCTGGTTCCTGCTGGTGGTGATTGCCTGGGTGGTGGCGCCCCAGTTGCCACGGCTACCGGTGTGGTGTGGCCCGCTGGTGGCGGGCGTCCTCGCCTGGCGTGGATGGCTCGCGTGGACCGGACGCCACCTGCCTGCCACGCGCTGGCGCCTGGGCCTGCTGGCCGTGGCCCTCGGCGCCACGCTGGCAAGCCACCATACCTTGGTCGGCCGGGACGCTGGCATCACCCTGATCGCAGTCCTGCTGGCCCTGAAAACCCTGGAGCTGCGCGCCCGACGCGACGCGTTCGTCGTCTTCTTCCTGGGCCTGTTCACCCTGCTCACGCAGTTCTTCGCCTCGCAGACACCCGCGACCGCTGCGTTCGTGGGCGTGGGGGTGCTGGGCCTGTTCACGGCGCTGGTCAACGCCCACCGGCCCGCCGGCACCCCCACACTCACCGGCTCGGCCTGGATCGCCGCACGGCTGCTGCTCCTGGGCCTGCCGCTGGCAGTGGTGCTCTTCGTGCTCTTTCCGCGCCTGCCACCCTTGTGGGGGCTGGGTGGCGATGCCCTGGCCGGACGCAGCGGGCTGTCGGCGCAGATGGAGGTGGGCGACGTGGCGCGACTGGCGCTCGATGACTCCGTCGCGATGGAACTCGTCTTCGACGGTCCGGTGCCACCTCGTTCACAGCTGTACTTCCGGGGGCCGGTGCTGGCCAACTTCGACGGCCGCACCTGGCATCCGCTGTACCCGCACCGGGTCACCCTGCCCCTGCCGGAGGTGGCCGCGAGACGCGCACCGGCCCGCACCGCGGGCGAGGCCGTGCGCTACACGCTGACCCAGCCGCCCAGCCACCGGCCGTGGCTTCCGCTGCTGGACATCACGCTCGAGCCGCCCCAGACCGTCGCAGACGGCACTGACAGCAGCTGGCGCCGCGATCTGCGTCGCACCCCCGAAGCGCAATGGGTCCTCGCGGCACCCGCCCATGACGTGGTGCGCCTGCGTGCCGAAAGCCATCCGCTGCACCTGATGGGGCCGATCGACCGCCTGGGCGCCCTACCCCTCGAATACCGCGAGCTGCCGGCCAGCTACAACCCACGCACCCTGCAGCTCGCCACCGACCTGATGAAGGCCAGCCCCGCGCCGCCCGACGACAAGGCCACCCTCGTGCGAATGGCCCTGCAACGTTTGCGCGAGGGCGGTTATCGCTACACGCTCGAGCCGGGCACCTTCGGGCGCGACAGCGCCGACGAGTTCTGGTTCGACCGGCGCGAAGGGTTCTGTGAACACATCGCCTCGGCCTTCGCCATCCTCATGCGCGGCATGGACATCCCCGCGCGCATCGTCACCGGCTACCAGGGGGGCGAGGCCGGTGCGGGTGGCGGGGCATGGCGGGTGCGCCAGAGCGATGCGCATGCCTGGGTGGAGGTGTGGCTACATGGCCAGGGCTGGGTGCGGGTCGACCCCACCCAGGCGGTGGCTCCCTCGCGGACCGGTTCACTGCAACGCCTGGCGCCACGCCCGGGGCTGCTGGGTTCTGCCGTGTCGGCCCTGGACGCAGGCCTGGCCGAGCGTTGGCGAGCTGCCTGGGCCTCCGTGGAGGCGCTGTGGCGAGACGGGGTGACCGACTACACCCCCAGCCGCCAGCAGGCACTGCTCCATCCTCTGCTCGGATCGCCTGCGACCCCGGGGGACCTGCTGCGAATCATGGGACTGGCCCTGGCGGGATTGGCGGCGGCCGGCCTCCTGGCGATTCCTGCGCGCACGGCATGGCGAGCCTGGCGAATCCGTGGCGGGGACGACCCCCTGCGTCGCCACCTCGAGACCACGCGCAAGAGGCTCACCGCACGGGGGCTGCAGTTGCCACCATCCGCCACCCCGCGGCAGATGGCCCGGGCCGTCCACGAACGGTTCGGGGCGCAGGCCGGGCCCTTGGCAGAGTGGCTCGCCCAAGCCGAGGCGGCCCGCTACGGCAAGTGCCACGCACGCCCTCGCAGCGACCTTGCGCGAGAATGGCGTCAATTACCCTGGCCTCGCTGATGTACCGACTGCCACTGGCCGCTTCGCCGGCCCCGACCCCTGCCGCCACCCCGATCGCCGTAAGCCTGCGGATCCGGACCGGCACCCTCGCCCTCTTCACCCTCGTCACCCTTTTCTCCGCAGACCTTTCCGCGCAGGCTGCCCGGGCCCAGGTGCCCGCAAGCAGCGCGCGCGCGTCGACGGTCGCTCCCGCCAAGCCCCAGGCCAGACCCACGGCCCAGGACAGGAAGAAAGCCAAGCCCGCGCGTTCGGCGAAACCTCCAGCGAAGCAGACCGGCACCCCCTACGCCAGTCGAGAGGACGCGATGCGATGGGCCGACGAGACGGCGGCACGCCAGGGCCTCGATACCGCCTGGGTCCGTCGCTGGGTGGGCCAGGCACAGCGGCTGCCGACGGTGCAACGGCTGATGCAGCCGGCGCCGCCGGGTACGCGAAAGAACTGGGAGGCCTACCGCGGCCGCTTCATCGATGCCACGCGCATCGCCGCCGGGGTGCGGTTCTGGCAGGACAACCGGGCCAGCCTGGAGCGCGCCGAGCAGGCCTATGGCGTGCCGGCGGAAATGGTGGTCGGCATCATCGGCGTGGAGACGATCTACGGCCAGCAGATGGGAGAGTTCCGGGTGCTCGACGCCCTGGCGACGCTGTCCTTCGACCACCCGGAGAACCATCCCCGCGCCGCCGAACGCAGCGCCTACTTCCGGGGAGAGCTCGAACAGTTCCTGGCCCTGGCGCATCGCAGCGGCGGCGACCCGACCGTGCCGCGGGGCAGCTTCGCGGGGGCCATGGGGCTGACGCAGTTCATGCCTTCGAGCTGGGTGAGATGGGCCGTGGACTTCGACGGCGATGGCCGTATCGACCTGCGCCGGAGCCCGGCGGATGCGATCGGGTCCGTGGCGAGCTACTTCAAGGCCCATGGCTGGCAACCCGGCCAGCCGACGCACTACCCGGTCACCTTCGACACCGCCCGCCTCGACCTGGAGTCCCTGCTGGCACCCGACATCCTGCCCACCTTCAGCGTGGCACGCTTCACGTCGCTCGGCGTGGTGCTGCAGGAGCCGGCGATGGCGCATGCCGGCCCGCTGGCGCTGGTGGAACTGCAAAACGGCGAACAACCTTCCAGCTACGTGGCGGGCACCGAGAATTTCTACGTGATCACGCGCTACAACCAGTCGAGCTATTACGCCATGGCCGTGATCGAGCTGGGACGAGCGGTGAAGCAGGCCCTCCCGCGCACGCCCTGAACGTCCTGCGGGTCAGGCGTCGTCTACCTCGACGCGCTTGAGGCGGCCGCTGGCGCCGGCCTTGATCCGCACCTGGGCCTTGCCGCAACCGAAGTACCGGGCCACCAGGGCCACGAGTTCCTCGTTGGCCTTGCCGTCCACCGGCGGAGATTTGAGATGGGCGCGCCAGGCGTCCTCCCCCGAAACCGGCGGCAGCAACTCACGACGGCCGGATTGGGGGCGGACCTTGATCTGCAGGTGCTTCGGCATGGCGCGCCAAGCCTACTACGGCGCGGCGCATGGAAGCGACTGCCCATCACGTCAAGGCTGCACCGACCCCATGCTCACGACGTCCATGTGCTGGTCAAAGGCCTGGTCGATTACCTCATGGGTGAACTCGAGTTGATCAGGCTGACCGCCTTCCATCTTCTTCAAACGGTAGCCCACCCGAACTGTCACTTCATAGGTGTCACGGCTGGTCCTCGGATCTACATAGATGGTCTGGGAACGCTCGAAGATCTCCCCCACCGCCAGGCGCCGGACGTGCGCAAAACCCGTGCGGGCGTACCGCAGGTGCACCAACGCCGTCGGCGCTTCGTCAACGCTCGCGGGATCGCGCCGAATGTTCCACAAGGTTTGCTCGGCGAAGCAGGCCGGCTGACCAATTGCCGCCCCCTGAGGAACCGCGATCTTCGCTCCCCCGATCGTGCCGCAGGCCGTCCCGGTCATCGTCTGGGCCGCGATAACCGGCACAAGACTGCCTTGCTGGGCGAAGTCAGTCACCGCCTGCAGAAGGAAGTCATCGTCAGCACCCAGTTCATCCTGGATGGCGCTCATGACCTCACGCCGTGCCGCAGCTCTTCGGGCCTCGTCTCGATTCGGCAAGGCGTCGAAGGCCGGATCCTTGTCGAAACGGGCCATCGCGGTCGCGAACAATTCGTTCGACCGGTCACCACTCTTGGCGTCCCGCGCACCGACAAAGTACTCGCTGCGCCCCATGTCCTTGAGGATGGACTGATGCACAAGCGGAAATTTCCGGAACGGCTTCTCCGCCGGCTGGCAGGGATTCTTGGGCACCTCCGCCCCGTGACGTCCCAGTCGGGTTGGTTGCGCAAGGCCTTCTTCGATGAACGACGATGCCATGTCTTTGGACAACGGGGTAAAGGCGGGCCTCTCCGATTCAGGCATTGCGTAGTGGAGAGCTCCCTCGAGTTTTACCTGGTCGTTGACCAGGGTCCAGGGCGGCGACTTGCCCGATGCAGGATCGACCCTCAGGATGAATTCGCCACGGTAGGCACTCCGGGCAGGGTCCAGATCCACGACCTGCCCGTCCTGAGTCATCCCCCGGTTGATGTTGGAGACCTCACAAATGGCCCGAACGTAGGCGACGGTGGGGTTTTCCGGGTCACGACAGACCCCGAACTGGTAACGCCTGTCGTCCGTACTGAAGGAGCGATCGAACATCGGCATGACCTTCTGCGCGCTGGGCGCCAGTTCACCGGAGGCCAACCGCGTCGGGACGGGGGACGCAGCGTCGGTCAGGGCCACCTCCACGCCCGCAAACATCCCCTGGTGAATGGCCTGGGTGACCGCACCGAAGAGGGCTGCATTCTCCTGCCCCCCCAACGCCTCCAGCAAACTCCGCTGCGCCTGGTACACCGGGCTGCGCAAAACGGTCATGTCATCCCCCACGCTCACCTCGGTTGCGAAGTCACTCGCCTGCAACGGGCGGTCTTCGCGCAGCGGAGACATCGGCAGCCGGATGATCCTGTGCTCGGGCACGGGAGCACCGATCCGCGGCGGCGCATTCTCGACGAAGACCGTCAGTCCACGGCCAAGATCTCCCGCGAACACACCCGCTGCAGGCACAGGGCCATCGACCTTCTCCAACCGCGGAACGCCGGTGCTTCCCAGGATGATGGCCCGGCACTGCGCAAGGGCCGGGCTGTCGGCTGGCCCACGACGGAACCAGGCCTGGGAGCCCACCGACCTGATGCGCTGGCCAAGTGACTTGAAGCCTTGGGCCACCGCCGTGAAGGCGCTGACCAGGCCTCGGCCCACCGGTCGCAGTCCGGCGGCCAGGCCGCGCCCGATCGGCTGGAGGCCGGCCACCAGGTCAAAACCCATCGGGGCGCCCGTGACCCAGGACATGACGGAGACCGAGCGGCGCTGCAGGCCTTCGGTCTGACTTTCCGTGGGCGGGATGGGTGGCGTCCGCCGGGGTTGCTGGGGCGCAGCGCGCCGGGAGGAAATTTCGTTGGGCATGGCTAAACACGGGAGCAATGGAATGCCCCTGTGTACCGGCCCGCCCGGCCCGGGTTCCGGCTCACCCGTTGCGGTCGAGCCGCTGCACCTGCCAGGCGCTGAATGTTCCAGCCGCGGCCAGCGATGCTGCCACGCCGAACAGGGCCGGGTAACCCCAGGCGGCGACGATGCTGCCGCCCGCCAGCACCCCCACCACGCCGCCGACGCCATAGCCCACCACCGTGAACAGCGCCTGGCCGCGACCACGCAGGCGGCCAGGGAAGTGATGCGTCACCATGGCGATGCAGGCCGTGTGGTGGGCCGCAAACGTGAGGGCATGCAGCAGCTGCGCCAGCGCCAGTGCCCACCACCAGTCCACGAGCGATCCGGTCACGGCCATGCGCACGATCGCCGCCAGCCCGCACACGAGCAGCCAGCGGGCCATGGACCAGCGGGCGATGACGCGCCCCTGCCAGAAGAACCAGGCGATCTCCACCACCACCGAGATCGCCCAGAACGCACCGATGGCCGCCTTGCCATAGCCTCGTGCATCCAGGAACAGCGAGAAGTAGGCATAGATGGCGAAGTGCGCCATCACATGGAAAAGCAGGGAGGCGAAGAACCACCGGACCACCGGCCGGCTGAGGACCGGAGCGATCGGCTCCCCGGCCGACGCGTCGGCATGCCGCGGGTCACGCAGGTTCGGCAGCCACAGGGTGCAGGCGAACACCGCCGCCAGCGTCACCAGCGTCCAGCCCGGGAAGTGGCCCATGCCGAAGTGGTCGAACCAGGCCCCGGCGATGAAGACGGTGACCATGAAACCCGCCGAGCCCCACAGGCGGATGCGCCCGTAGCGCCCCCAGTCGCCGTCGACCACCTGGGCCATGGCCGCCTCGGTCAGCCCCATCATCGAACTGGTGTGGGTGAACACCAGCAGCAGCACCAGGCCGATCCAGGCCGGCCCGCCGTGCCACCAGAAGCCCACCGAGGTGAGGCATGCCACCAGTGCGCTGTAGCGAAGCAGGCGCACGCGCTCGCCGGTGTGGTCGCTGACCATGCCCCAGACATAGGGGGCAAACACGCGGGTGAACGACTGCACCGACGCCAGCAGGCTGATGACGCCGATCGGCAATCCCAGTTCCTTCAGCCACAGCGGCAGGTAGGGATTGAAGAAACCGATGTGGGCGAAATAGGCGGCCGAGAGGGCCGCGAAGGGCGCGACGTGCCGGGTCGCGCCGCCAGCGGCAGCGCGGGACATCAGCTGCCGTCGAAGGGCGCCGGCGCAGCGGGGTGGCTCGGGCCCGGGGTGGCGGTGATGGGCGCCAGCGGCGCGCGTACGTCGGCGTTCTGCGCGCGGTGGCGCAGCGCATGGTCGATCACCACCAGGGCCAGCATCGCTTCGGCTATCGGCGTCGCCCGGATGCCCACGCAGGGATCATGGCGCCCCTTGGTGATCACCGAGGTCGGCTGGCCGTGGATATCGATGGAGTCGCGCGGGGTGAGGATGGAACTGGTGGGCTTGATCGCGATCGAGACTTCCAGGTCCTGCCCGGTGCTGATGCCGCCGAGCACGCCGCCCGCATTGTTGGATGCGAAGCCAGTGGGTGTGAGCGAGTCGCCATGGGTGGTGCCGCGCTGCGCGACGCTGGCAAAGCCAGCGCCGATTTCCACACCCTTGACGGCGTTGATTCCCATCATCGCGTACGCGATGTCGGCGTCGAGCTTGTCGAACAGGGGCGCGCCCAGGCCGGGCGGCATACCGGAGGCCGTGACGCGGATGCGCGCGCCGCAAGAGTCACCCGACTTGCGCAGCGCGTCCATGTAGGCTTCCAGCGCCGAGACGTCGGCCACCGGTGCGAAAAAGGGGTTGTGGGACACATGCTCCCAGTTCTCGAAGCCGATCGTGACTTCGCCGATCTGCTGCATGCACCCCCGAAACCGGGTGCCATAGGCCTGGGCCAGCCACTTCTTGGCGACGGCGCCGGCGGCAACCATGGGCGCCGTCAGGCGGGCCGAGGAACGGCCGCCGCCGCGCGGGTCGCGCAGGCCGTACTTCTGGAGGTAGGTGTAGTCGGCATGACCAGGGCGGAAGGTCTGGACGATGTCGCCGTAGTCCTTGCTGCGCTGATCGGTGTTGCGAATCAGCAGGCAGATCGGGGTACCGGTGGTGTGGCCCTCGTACACGCCCGAGAGGATCTCGACCTGGTCAGGCTCCTGGCGCTGGGTGACGTGCCGGCTGGTGCCGGGGCGGCGGCGATCCAGGTCAGGCTGGATGTCGGCCTCGGACAGCGGCAGGCCAGGCGGGCACCCGTCGATCACGCAGCCGATCGCGGGCCCGTGGGACTCGCCAAAATTGGTGACCGCGAACAAGGTGCCGAAGGTATTCCCGCTCATGCGCCGATTATCCCAGAGGGCGCAGACGGCCCCGCAAGTGCTGCCGACCACTCCCGGCGATCGAGCGGTCATGAAAAAGCCCGCTCGGGGCGGGCTTCCTGCCGGCAACGCCAGACGGCGCTCGAGGCATGAGGCTCAAAGCTGGGCGGTCGGCCGGTTGTCCTCGTCGCTGGGCCAGTCGCGGATGTAGGCCTTGAGCATGCGGTTCTCGAAGTTCTGGCTGTCCACCACCGCCTTGGCCACGTCGTAGAAGCTGATCACGCCCATGAGCATGCGCCGGTCCATGACCGGCATGTAGCGGGCATGGCGCTCCAGCATCATGCGGCGCACCTCGTCGAGGTCGGTCTCCATGGTGCAGGTGAGGGGATGGTCGTCCATGGCGGTGCGCACCAGCGTGTCCCCCACCGAGCCCCCGTTGCGGACGATGGCCTGGATCACTTCGCGGAAGGTCAGCATGCCCACCAGGTCACCATGCCCCATCACCACCAGGGAGCCGATGTCCTTGTCGGCCATCACCGAGATGGCCCGGGCCACCGGCTCGTCGGGACCGACGGTGAACAGCGTTCCGCCCTTGACTCGGAGGATGTCGCTGACTTTCATGGGGTTCTCCTCGATGACGCTTCCCTGGGTGCGGATGAATATAGCCCACAATGCGCGCCATATCCAACCTGACGGAGCGAATGTTTCATGCCCGGCTATTCGGACCCCGGCTTCGACACCCTGGCCCTGCATGCAGGCGCCGCACCTGACCCGGCGACCGGCGCCCGGGCGGTGCCGATCCACCTGAGCACCTCCTTCGTCTTCGAGTCCAGCGAGCAGGCCGCCTCCCTGTTCAACCTGGAGCGGCCCGGCCACGTGTACTCCCGCATCAGCAATCCGACCAACGCGGTGCTGGAGCAGCGGGTCTCCGCGCTGGAAGGCGGCGTGGGCGCGATCGCCACCGCCAGCGGCCAGGCGGCGCTTCACCTGGCGGTGGCCACGCTGGCGGGGGCCGGCTCGCACATCGTGGCGAGCACCGCGCTCTATGGCGGCTCGCACAACCTGCTGCACTACACCCTGCGGCGCTTCGGCATCGACACCACGTTCGTCCGCCCGGGCGACATCGATGGCTGGCGCGCTGCCATCCGCCCGGAGACCCGGCTGCTGTTCGGCGAAACCGTGGGCAACCCGGGGCTGGACGTGCTGGACATCCCGACGGTGGCGGCGGTGGCCCACGAGGCCGGCGTGCCGCTGCTGGTCGACTCGACCCTCACCACGCCCTGGCTGATGAAGCCGCTGGAGCTGGGGGCCGACCTCGTCTACCACTCGGCCACCAAATTCCTCTCCGGCCATGGCACCGTCATCGGCGGCGTCGTGGTCGACGGCGGCAGCTTCGACTGGGAGGGCCCGCGCACACAGGGCCGCTTCGCCGAGCTCACCCGCCCCTACGAGGGCTTCCACAACATGGTCTTCACCGAGGAAGCCACGGTGGGCGCCTTCCTACTGCGGGCGCGCCGCGAAGGCCTACGCGATTTCGGCGCCTGCATGAGCCCGCACACCGCCTGGCTGATCCTCCAGGGCGTCGAGACCCTGCCCCTGCGCATGGAGCGGCACATGGCCAACACCCGCAAGGTGGTGGAGTTCCTCGCCTCGCATCCCTTCGTCTCGCGGGTGGGACACCCGCTGCTGGAGTCGCACCCGTCCCACGCGCTGGCGCAGAAGCTCCTGCCCCGCGGCGCCGGCTCGGTGTTCAGCTTCGACATCCAGGGCAGCCGCGAACAGGGCCGACGCTTCATCGAGACGCTGCGCCTGTTCAGCCACCTGGCCAACGTGGGGGACTGCCGGTCGCTGGTGATCCACCCGGCCAGCACCACCCACTTCCGCATGACCGACGAGGCGCTGGCCGGCGCAGGCATCGGCGCCGGCACCATCCGCTTGTCCATCGGGCTGGAGGACGGCGACGACCTGATCGACGACCTCAAGCGCGCCCTCAAGGCCGCCGAGAAGCACCAGTGAAAGGGAGCGCACGATGCATCTGAGCGTTCAGGGCGCCCCCGCCTACTGCTACACCGGCGGCCGCCCCTTCGACCCGGGCCGGCCCACCGTGGTGTTCATCCACGGCGTGCTCAATGACCACAGCGTGTGGATCCTGCAGACCCGGTGGTTCGCCCACCACGGCTGGAACGTGCTGGCAGTGGACCTGCCGGGGCAGGGCCGCAGCGGCGGCGAACCCCCGCGCAGCGTCGAGGCGGCTGCCGACTTCGTGCTCGCCCTGCTCGACGCCGCCGGCATCGAACGGGCGGCGCTGGTCGGGCACAGCTTCGGCTCGCTCACCGCGCTGGAAGCCGCGGCCCGCGCGCCGCATCGGGTGACGCACCTGGCGCTGGTGGGCACCGCCTTCCCGATGCGGGTGTCCCCGGCCCTGCTGGAAGCCTCGCTCGAGCGGCCGCAGGAGGCGATCCGCATGGTCAACGTGTTCTCGCACGCGCTGATGGCGCCGCCTCCGTCGGCCCTGGGTCCGGGCACCTGGGTGCCGGGCGGCACCCAGGCCCTGATGCGCCGCGTGCTGGCCAGCAACCCGAAGGTCAACGTGTTCCACGCCGGCTTCGTGGCCTGCGACAGCTACCAGGGCGGCGAGGCCGCGATGGAGAGGGTGTCATGCTCTACCCTTTTCGTGCTGGGGCGCCATGACGCGATGACGCCGCCCAAGGCCGCCGCCTCACTGCAGGCCCGCGCCCGGCAGGGGCGCACCGTCGTCCTGGATGCGGGCCACAGCCTCATGACCGAGGCGCCGGAGGGCGTGCTGTCCGCCCTGCGCGGGCTCCTGGGCGCCTGACCCGCCGGCTTCAGCGGGGCATGGCCGGGACGTCGTCCCAGGCCTGGCCGACCGTCAGCGCGCCGAGGCGGGCATGCAGGCCGGCGGTGAGCGCCTCCTGCGGCAGCAGCAGGCGCTCGCACAGGGGAGCCAGCGGCAGCTGCGACAGGTCGTCCGCCAGCAGCACCAGGCGGGCGGGCCGGTCGGGCCCGTCCTCGTCCAGCCGACCGACCCAGCCCAGGTCGACCAGGGCCTCGACCACCGGCTCCAGCCCCAGGGCATCCACCGACAGGCGGCCCGCCAACGCGCCCGGCGCGAGGCCGCC
>JACCDI010100321.1_pt1 | contig 18199 bp, 18 predicted proteins | sample 7442791 | NCBI WGS metagenome assembly JACCDI01 (sample SAMN15323434, study PRJNA562643) | freshwater metagenome | isolation source: river surface water | place: USA:Blue River Watershed | collected 2017-08-15
CGCGACACCTGGAAGATCAAACAGTACGAGTTCAAGCGAGGGAAATCGCGCTGCAGCTGCCATCAGAAACGTCCCCTGCCCGCCGCCAACATCCATCAAACGACGATGTTGAGAAAAAGGAAAGGCCGAAAGAATTTCACTTGCCACCAAAGGCTGCGATGCACTCATCAATTCGGAATACTCACGGACGCGCTCCGCAGACAACAGCGTGGGCGAGCTCGCCTGTTCATCGGCATATGGCCAATAGCCTGAGAGGTTTGGGGTTGTTTCACCGCGTAATAACGCGACGGGATCGCGAAGATCCGCATAGAGCGTCGCATGGTGATGGACCAATGCGGTCACGGCGGTGTTCCCGACTAGTACACCACCCAACATGCCGAGCCCCCAGCCATCATTTGATCGTCGCTCCACAAGACGAAGTGATTCTGCTGCCATTAAAAGCCGCACCATCGCGTCTTCAGAAAGTCCACACTGATCGGCGAGTGCCCGCTGTGACTGTGCGCCTTGAGCGAGTATTTCAAAGACATTGAGCTTGACGCAGGCATAGAGAATTTGTGAGTAGACAAACCCTGCGACAAGATCAAAAAGTGATTTGGCTTCTTTCCGGGCGATCGGACGCGTGAGCGGAAACCATGCGGCAAAACGATGGAATCGCTCGCTTGCGAGTAGCCGATCTCGCAGCGCGAGCCAACGATCTTTTAACGTCACGCCGATGCTTCTTGCCCTAGCGAACGTTCGGACCAGCTACGCGGCACAAGACGCTCCGATTCTGCAAGCACCAAGGCACGAAGTGCAGGTGCCCCAGGACAGGACGGGATCGCTCTCATGGCCTTTCCGACCAAGAGATCGAAGTTCTGGATCGCGCCAAAAAGCCCTAATTCCCTTGCAGAGCTCTGACGATCGTGAGCAAGATCCTGACCAATCGGTTTACCGAGCGCAAGGGGATCGCCCATCACATCGCGAATATCATCAGCGACCTGATAGGCCTCACCTAGCCAATCCCCCAACGGACGCCAAGATTCGGCGGGCGCACCACAGGCAATTGCGCCACATGCCGTCGCGGCGGCAAAGAGTGCGCCAGTCTTTGCACGTTGATAGTCACGAAGATTCGCACGTGGCTCGCATTCCCAAGCCTGACCCGCAACGATACCGTCTGGCGAACCGGTGGCCTGCGCAATCTGTGCCATCAAAGTAGCAAGCCGATCGGGATGGCGCGACGCAGTCTCGGCAAGAATCTGAAAGGCCAGTACGATGAGTCCATCACCGGTCAATACGGCGATTCGTTCGCCGTATTGGGCATGGACTGACGGCTGGCCACGGCGCGTCTGGGCATCGTCGAAACAGGGGAGATCGTCATGCACAAGGGAACCGCAATGCAGAAGTTCCAACGCCACGGCAGCGGACATCGCCAGCTCCGGATCATCCATGCCGCACGCGTGTGCCACAGCAAGTGTCAGCTGTGGCCGAATGCGGGCACCCCCCGGGAAAACAGCGTGATGGTAGGCCTTGGCTAACAACGACGGCCCGTGCGGTGACTCGGCGCGGGCGACCGCAGAACTCAGCGCCTCCTCAAGCCTCGATTTAAGATTTTCAGCTGCGCCCATAACAAAACCCCTCAAAACGCCAATTTCCTGACGGTGTGTAGGTATATTGTCATTTATGATTGTCAACTGCAATAGACACTTTTTAGCGGATCGAGAAAGTCCAGCGCGAGTCCTCCCCAGCGACTGGCCCTATCGGCAGGCAAGTGCCTTCTTAATAAAGGGACATATCAATTGGCATGTCCAGACATTTGCCGCGCGACGCCCAACCCCATTAACGCTGCTATTGCTTCACGGGACCGGGGCCTCGACCCATAGCTGGTCTGAACTGATTGAACCCATCCGACAGTTTGCGTGTGTCATTGCCCCCGATCTACCAGGACACGGATTCACGCGCGGCGCCACCGCGAAAGATCTCACCCTGAGCGGAATGGCCTCGGCACTGCAAGACTTAATTGTCGCGATGAATGTTCAAGGCCCCCTCGTCGTGGTGGGACACTCTGCAGGCGCACCACTTGCGATCGAATGGGCGCTTCAAGAAGGAGGAGCAAAAACAAATCTGTTCACGATTCAAAAGATCATCGGATTAAATCCATCACTCGTCCCGCCCCCGACGCTTTACACCAGTCTTTTAGGTCCAATGGTGGCGCCCATTGCCACGTCCTCACCAATGACAGGACTCCTCGCCTACATTGCAGCAAACACTGCCATGGTGGATCAGCTACTCGATTCAACAGGCTCAGCAATTCCAACGCGCAGTCGTCGGCACTACCGATTTTTGTTTTCTCAGTCGCAGCATGTCCAAGGGGCGATGGGATTCATGGCGGGCGCGGATCTACCGGCAATGCTGGAACGGAGTAAGCGACTCACCATCCCCACCGCATTTCTCCTTGGGAAGACAGACCCCTGGGTCAAAGAAGAACCCTTGCAAAAAGTCATCGCAACATCATTTCCAAAAGCCTCAGTCACGGTTTGGCCTGGCGGCCACGTGCTTCATGAGACCGAGCCCAAACGCGTTTCAGAGTACCTTCAGACCATCGCCTTAACCACCTGAGAGACCTGCATCGCGCCGGCGTGTGGCAAAGGCATATACCGCGCATGCATGATGGCGGCAATTTCTTGTGCGGCCTCTGATGGCTGTGGCGAGGTATCAATCAACATCACTGGCAGGCCCGCCGTCGCAATCATTTTGGCCGCCGCCTGTGCATCCGTTTTTGCTTGCTCACGACCAGGACTGCCATCGCGACCAATATTCGCTTTGCCATCCGTCAGCATGACAATCACCGGGGTCTCTCCCTTACGCGCGATGCTCAACGCGAGATCAAGACTCGCCTCAATTGCTGTCGCCAACGGCGTTCCACCGCCACCGGGCAGCCCCGAGAGCCCGCGCTTGGCACGCACCAATGAACGCGTTGGTGGCAGGATCACTTCTGCCTTTTGTCCGCGAAAGGCAATCACGGCAACTTGATCTCGTCGAACATAACAGTCCGCCAACAGGAGTTCGACGGCCCCCTTGGCTTCTGCAAGTCGATGAATCGCAGAAGAGCCCGAGGCATCCACTACAAAAATGGTGGTGGTCTCGGAACGATCCTTAAAGCGTTTGATTCGAAAATCCTCTGGTCGAATCAGCAGCCGACGTGAAGAGGCCTGCGCGAGTCGGCGAATCGTCTGCCAAGGCGCTGCTGCACGCAGTGTATCGATGACGCTTAACCGCGCCTGCCCTCTTGGCAGACCTTGTCGTGACCCAAGCGGTCTTCCGCGATGGCTTCCCTTCTTCTGAGCCCCGGATTTTCCTGACCCACCGGAATAACGAAGCCGCTGTTGATCCGACAGCAGCTGCGCCAAAAGCCCCGCAGGAATTGCTGCACGCGCCGCCTCGAGCACCACATCGTCGAGGTTCTCCATGTCATCGGGCGACGGCGATGTATCCTGCGCTGCATCGTCATCGATTGGCTCGGTCGGCGGGGGATCCTCCTGGTCTCGCGGCAATTCTGGCTCGGTCGATTCTGGTGGCATAGGAAGAGTGAGCGCCTGCGGTGCCAGCACAAGTCGGGCCGCAGTCTCCGCATCTTCCTGCGTCGCCTGCAATCGTCCCGCACCAACAGCGGCGAGCGCAGCGACACGGCGCGCAAAAATCGCCGCGCGAATAGACAGAATCCCCAAGCTTAATGCGGTACCACACAGCGCTCGCGTGATCTCATCAGAGACAACCTCTGTCTGCCCCGTCGATGCGGTACACGCGACCCCATCATCAGACAGCGATATGGCATCAGTGATCTCACGAAGCGACACATCGGAGAGATCAACACGAAAGGCAAGTCGGTCAAGCAGGTCTTCTGAGACACGCTCATCATCGCCGACATGCTCATCAAGCAAGATGATTCCAAAACGCGCAGGCGCTTCTACAGAAAGGCCTTCTCGTTCAACTCGGATCATTCCTTGATCCATTGTCGATGCGATTCGACCCGCTAAGGCGGAAGACATGCGTTCGGCCATTGGCACTAACAGCACACCGCAGTCCACCTCGGTGAGTAGCCCGGCACTAAACACGGGTCGACCCTGATGAAGGGTCGCCGAAAGATCAAGGCCCCCAAGGAGTCGCTCATCGTGAATATGCAGCGGAAGCTTTCGAAACGCCGCGCCTTTTGGCAGCGCGTCTTGGATGAAATCGATGTAGGCATCCCGAACCGGTCCTGCATGCGCCCGAATTGCCATGCCGCCCAACAGACTCGGATTCGTTACAAACAGACGTGCGGCATGCAGGGCATCACGCAGAAAGGCCTGTCGATCAAGCGCTTGTGAGGTCATCAGACAAACACCCCACCCACGTGTTGACTAAGCGGCAAACAGCTCGTCAATCGCACGCTGCACACGGACTCCAGAGGCCGTGTCATCCAAGGGATTACGACGCAGGCGATGGCGAAGCGCCATCGGTGCAATCCGCTGCAGGTGATCCATCGTGACCGTCTTTGCAGATTCCAACGCTGCAAGTGCCCGTGCTGCCCGCATCAGCGTGAGCTCTCCTCGTAACCCGTCCGTACCCAGCTTGAGACAGAGCGCAGAGGCACGCTCGAGCACGGCATCCGAAATGTCCATTGCATCAATTCGCTCTCGGCCTGCAGCGATTTTTTTTCGTACCTTCGTATCTTCTTTTTTCCAATGTTCGATGAAGCCTTCTGGGTCACGCTCGAACGCATCACGACGTTTGACGACCTCTATCCGCGAGGGAAGATCCTGCGGCGTTTTGACGTCCACCGACAGTCCAAATCGATCGAGTAGCTGGGGACGAAGTTCGCCTTCCTCAGGATTACCGCTACCGACTAATACAAATCGCGCCGGGTGCTGAACGCTAAGTCCTTCGCGCTCCACCACGTTTTCACCTGATGCTGCAACATCAATTAAGAGATCGACAATGTGATCTTCGAGTAGATTGACCTCATCGATATACAAAAATCCACGATTCGCCTTCGCTAACAGCCCTGGCTCGAACGCCTTGACCCCATCCGTCAAGGCCCGTTCAAGGTCCAATGCCCCGACGACGCGATCTTCCGTGACGCCGAGCGGAAGATCCACTACCGGAACCGGAACAAGGTGGGTCTTCGGTGGGACCTTCCCCGACCGAAGCGTGTCGCACCGATCACAGCGCGATCGATCGGACTCGGGGGCGCAGCCGTAGGGGCAGCCGACCACTGCACGCATCTTCGGCAGGATTGCTGCAAGCGCTCTTACCGCCGTCGACTTGCCGGTCCCGCGATCACCAAAGACCAGCACGCCACCAATCGAGGGGTCAATCGTTGTGACCAGCATTGCTAACTTCATTTCTTCCTGGCCAACGATCGCAGAAAAGGGAAAAGCGACTGCCATAACGGTCTCCACTCGACAATAAGCTTAGTTTACCTCCGCCAACGCCGAAGAATATCCAAGCCGTGAAAAATTCCAGCGAGCAGAAGTGCCCCCAAGACCAGCACCGACGGACTACCGGAGAGTGCAATCCGCAACGCGAGCATCAGTGACAATCCCGACAGGACGTTGAGCAGAATCTCCGAAGGCGCTACGCCGCGACCCGACCGGCGGTGAATGACTGCGAGCAGAATGACTTCCATCACCGTCAAGACGATCACGCCATCAATCACCAACCGAACAACGTCTTCAAGTGCCATAGATACCTCTAGAGCAGGGCCCCTCGGGCCGACACCGGCAGAATACGATGCACCACGTTGTCTTTCAGGCCGATGAGTTGGTCATACAGGTTGACGGTTGGATCGCAATGCCCAGGAACCAAACGAAGCTTTTGTCCCAGACGAACAGCCTCGATCGACAACGACTGATCGTGCGTGCGGTCGTACTGGATCACCCCGTGCTCATCTGAGGCGCGAACGTAACGAAGCTCGGGATGATCCGCGACAAGGGGCATCCCTGAATCCACACTCGATGCCTTTAGGCCGGCATCGACGACCAGCTGCCCCGGTACTGCCCGGCTCATGACCGTCGTTAGCACAAATAAGCTCTGCTCGAACGCCGGCATCCCGTTCACGGGCCAGTCATTACGACCATAGTCTGCATCCATAAAGATGTAGGACCCCACCTGCAGTTCGGTGTAGACCCCGCTCTTCGCTTCGATCAGATAGCTTCCCGTTCCGCCACCGGCGATCACTGGGCACGGGATGCCAGAGGCGACAATCATGTCTCGGGTCATCCGAGCGAGATCTATCGCACGACCGACGGCTGCTTCCCGTTCCGTCTGGGAACGCATATGCTGCGCAGCGCCTTGGTAGGCCTGAAGCCCTCGAAAGATAAGACCAGGCGCCTCTGCGATTGCTTTGGCCATCGTCAGGGCGTCCGCCCCGGGGGCAACGCCACAACGGTGGGCTCCGACATCAATCTCAACCATGACCTCGACGGTCACGCCCATGGCCTGGGCAGTGGCACTCAGATCTTTCACATTACTCAGGTCATCGACACAGACGCCGACTCGAACGCGTCGTGCAAGGTCGCAAAGATCTTGAATTTTCTTAGCCCCTATGACCTGATTAGAGACAAGAATGTCGCTAATCCCCGCATCGGCAAATGCGATCGCCTCGGAGACTTTTTGACAGCAGATGCCAACTGCACCATGCGCCATCTGCCAGCGCGCAATCTCAGGGCATTTGTGACTCTTTGCGTGGGGGCGAAGGACCACGGGCAACCCTGAGAGCGATGTCAGCAGTCGCTCATGATTGCGTTCGAGTGCATCAAGATCGACGATCAACGCAGGCGTATCAATCGCTGTTATCGGTTCTCCGACCGCGGCAGCCAAACGGCGCATCACAGTGCCTTCGCCGCGTTCAGCACCTCATCCACATGACCCGGTACTTTCACGCCGCGCCACTCCTGTCGTAACATTCCCTTGGCGTCGATCAGAAATGTCGAGCGCTCAATACCACGCACCTGCTTGCCATACATATTCTTTTGCTTCATCACACCGAACGCCTCGCATAGCGTCTCGGTCGGATCAGAGATGAGGTTGATCGTCAGCCCATGCTTCTGAATGAATCGCTGATGCGATGCCAGACTATCGCGAGACACCCCCACCACCTGGGTATCGGCTGCAAGAAACGCCTGATGCGCCGCAGAGAAGTCCTTACCCTCGACCGTGCAACCGGGCGTGTCATCCTTCGGATAAAAGTACAGGACCAAGGCATGGCCACGGAAATCTGATAGCCGGCCCCCTCCTGCTGTCGTGACCACCGTCATATCCACTAGCGGTTGGCCAAGCTTCTGGGTCAATGGACGATCTGTCATGCGTTGCTCCTTAAACGTGATCAGAGAATCTGACCGTGGAATAATGACGGTCAATCGTGATGAACCGCAACCTGATTCTACTGGCGGTCTGCCAGGGTCTGTTCCTGACCAATAACATTACCTTCATTGCCATTAATGGTCTGGTTGGGTTTTCGCTCGCCCCATTCTCGTGGATGGCCACACTGCCTGTCATGGGCTACGTTGTGGGCGGTGCACTCTCGGCGGTGCCCGTATCGCGGATTCAAGAGCGATTCGGACGAAAGCCGTCCTTCCTGATTGGGATCGGCGTTGCGGTTCTCTCCTCATTACTTTGTCTGCTCGCCGCGACCACGAAGAACTTTGCCCTTCTGGTCACCGCTACCCTGATCGCTGGGTTCTATCAAGCAAACGGTCATCTCTATCGTTTTGCCGCCGCCGAACTCGCGGGACCAGACGGCAAAGAGAAAGCCGTCTCGTGGGTACTTGCCGGAGGAATACTCGGTGCGATTGCAGGACCCAATATTGCAGCCGCCACCAAGGATGTCTTTGCCGTGCCATTTGCGGGCGCCTATTTATCGCTCACGCTTGTGGGCGGTATCGCCGCCGGTGTCATGTCGCTCATTCAGTTCCCCCGTGTCGTCGCGACGAAACCCACCGCCGATGACGCCGCGCGGCCGCTCAGCGTCATTATTCGTCAGCCACTCTTCGTGCTCGCAACACTCGGTGCAGCGCTGGGGTATGGTGTCATGAACCTCCTGATGGCAGCGACGCCGCTCGCGATGCAGACCTGTGGGTTCCCCTTTAAAGATGCGGCGCTCGTCCTAGAGTGGCATGTCATCGGCATGTTTGCGCCGGGGTTTTTTACGGGGCATCTGATTCAACGCTATGGCGCGCTCACGATCATGGCCGTCGGTGTCGCCTTAAACATTTTGTGCATCGGTGTCGCGCTCACAGGGGTGGAACTGCACCAGTTTCTTATCGCCCTTTTTCTGCTCGGCGTTGGATGGAATTTTTTATTTACTGCCAGCACGACGCTATCTCTGAACACCTATCGTGCATCCGAGAAGGATCGCGCCCAGGCTGCGATTAACCTTGCCGTATTCAGCACCATGGTGCTGACATCATTCGGCTCGGGCGCGCTCGTCACCACACAAGGCTGGTCACTGCTGAACCTAGGCTCTCTCATCCCCATGGGGCTGATGGCGATGGCGCTCATCTGGGCCGTCTTACGGCTCCGAGGGCAATGAGTAAGACACCGACAGAATATCGACCGTTCGTTGTCCCGACGGGCTTTGAAAGGACACCGTATCACCCTCACGCGACTTAATCAGCGCGCGGGCGAGCGGCGAAATCCAGCTAATACCATTGGCCCACAGATGGGTCTCATCGACCCCAACGATGCGATAGGTCTGAGGCGCACCCTCTGCGTCCGCAATCGATACCTCTGCCCCAAAAAATACCTGGTCATTCCCTTGTTGGGCGGCAGGATCTACAACCTGGGCAATGGCCAGACGTTTTGTCAGAAACCGAAGCCTGCGGTCAATCTCCCGTAGGCGACGCTTACCGTAAATATAGTCACCATTTTCCGAACGATCGCCATTGGAGGCCGCCCAGGAAACGATCTCGACCGTCTTCGGTCGCTCCACTTTCAGCAGGTGGTCACGCTCCTGAATCAACGCCTGATAACCCCGAGGCGTTAGGTAATTCGGCGCTCCTTTGGGAAGCCCTGCGGACTGCTCCGGGCCATCATCCTCTTCGTCGCGATCCTGTTCTTTGGTAAATGCTTTGCTCATGACGCACAATCATAGACGAGCCAGCCTCAAAACAGAGGCGGCATTGTTGAACCACCAAGGAGACCTTCATGATTCACGAGCTACGGATTTATCACTGCTGCCCCGGGCGTCTTCCCGACGTCATTGCGCGATTTAAGACACACACGCTAGGTTTTTTCAAACAGTATGGAATTCGTCATGACAAGTTCTGGACAACACTCGTAGGCCCATCGAACGCAGCGCTCTACTACATCCTTGAGTGGGAATCATTGGCCGAGCGCGAGCTCAAATGGAATGCATTTCAGGCCGACCCCAAATGGATTGCCACCCGAAAAGAAACAGAGGCGAACGGGCAGATCGTGGAACGCATTGAGAATATTATTCTCAGCCCGGTCTCCCTGTGACCTTAGCAGGTCATGGGATCTCTGATCCCACTGAGGTCAATCCCAAACAGATCCGCAACCGCTGCAAGCTTTGCAGCGGTTCGCTCCCTCTGCGGAATCGTCTGAACCATCGCTGAGTAGGCAATCCACGCCGCACTGACCTGAAAAAAGTCTCGAAGTGCTGCGCGCGTGTCACTACGCCCAAACCCGTCTGTGCCAAGTGTCTGATACGGTCCTGGCACGTAGGCGCGAATCATCTCTGGAACGGCCCTGACGTAATCCGAGACCGCAACCACCGGAAGGCCAGACTGGCCGAGTTGCGCCGTCACCCATGGGGTCACCGACGATCCTTGTGTCCACGACTGACGCTCGGCACGCTGACCGTCACGGGCAAGTTCAGAAAAGCTTGTAACGCTCCATAACTCTGCAGTCACCGCACATTTCTCATAAAGCATCTCGGCCGCGACGATCGCCTCTCGCAGCATTGGCCCTGCTGCAAGAATCCGCACCTGCACCGGACGCTCGGATGGCGCCATCTTGAATCGATACAAGCCGCGCAAAATCCCTTCGGTCGCTCCGTCCGGCAGGCTCGGCTGCGGCACATTCTCATTTGTAACGGTCAGGTAATAGAACACATCCTCGTGCGACTCGAGCATGCGCCGCGCCCCTGAGTCAAACAAGATCGCAAGCTCATAGGCCGTGGCGGGATCATAGGCGAGACAGTTTGGAATCGTTGCGGCAACAAGGTGGCTACTACCATCTTGGTGCTGCAATCCCTCGCCAGCCAGCGTCGTGCGGCCAGAGGTTGCCCCCACCAAGAATCCTCGTGCACGCTGATCTGCAGCCGCCCAAATCAGATCGCCTACGCGTTGAAAGCCAAACATAGAGTAGTAAATGTAGACCGGCAGCATCGGAAAGCCATGAGTCGAGTAACTTGTGGCGGCCGCTGTCCATGAGGCCAGCGCACCCGCCTCTGTGATGCCCTCTTCCAGAATCTGGCCGTCTTGTGCCTCTTTGTAATAAAGGATTGAACCGATATCTTCCGGCTCATAGAGTTGCCCCTGCGAGGAGTAGATGCCAACCTGACGAAACAGATTCGCCATCCCGAAGGTTCGGGCCTCGTCAGCCACAATCGGAACGACACGCGGCCCAAGTGTTGCGTCCTTCAGGATCGACCCAAGCATGCGGACCATCGCCATGGTCGTCGACATCTCTTTACCATCCGCCTGCATGGCGAACTCTGCATAGCTCGACAACGCAGGCACCGTGATCGCGCGCCGTGGGTTGCGCCGATGCGGCATAAACCCACCGAGTGCCTGGCGCCGGGATAACAGGTGACGTGTCTCAGGACTATCGGCTGCAGGCTTGTAAAAACTCAGCGACTCCACCTGCGCATCCGATAAGGGCAGATTAAAACGATCACGAAAAGCTAAGAGGTCTTCCGTTTCAAGTTTTTTCTGTTGATGGGTGGTCATCCGTCCTTGCCCCGCCTTGCCCATGCCATACCCTTTTTTGGTCTGGGCGAGGATCACGGTCGGTCGGCCTTGATACTGACAGGCCGCGTGATACGCCGCATAAATTTTTCTAAAATCATGACCACCGCGACGCAGCCGATCGATCTCATCATCAGTAAGACGTGATCCGATGAGCTGAAGCGCAGGGTTCTGGCCGAAGAAATGCTCACGATTAAACGCACCGTCATTTGCCGCAAATGTCTGCAGCTGACCATCCGGTGTGGCCGATAAAGCGGCAGCGAGCGCCCCCGTCGTATCGGCTGCAAACAACGGGTCCCAGTCTGCGCCCCAGAGTAGCTTGATCACATTCCAGCCGGCACCACCAAACAACGTCTCAAGTTCATCCACGATGTGGCCATTGCCACGCACAGGTCCATCAAGACGTTGCAGGTTGCAGTTAATCACAAAGACCAGGTTATCGAGGCCTTCGCGTGCGGCGAGTGACAACGCCGCCAATGACTCCGGCTCGTCCATCTCGCCGTCACCAAAGACTCCCCAAACCCGTCGACCTGCCGTCGGTAACAGGCCACGATGGGCGAGGTACCGCATAAATCGCGCCTGGTAAATCGCAGAGATCGGCCCGAGACCCATCGATCCAGTTGGGAACTGCCAGAAATCGGGCATCAGCCATGGGTGAGGATACGACGAGAGTCCCTGATGCCCCGCACGCGCTGCCGAAATTTCTCGCCGGTAGTAGGTCAGGTTCTCCTCCGTTAACCGACCTTCGAGATACGCTCGGGCATAGATTCCTGGCGCAGAGTGCGGCTGAAAGAAGACGAGATCACCACTGAGACCATCTTCTGAGGCACGAAAGAAATGATTAAACCCAACCTCAAACAGATCCGCCGCAGACGCGAAACTCGCAATATGGCCACCGAGATCCCCTGAATAACGATTCGCTCGGACGACCATGGCAAGCGCGTTCCATCGCGTGATACTCGCGATACGCTCTTCTAGCGCTTGTGCCTCAGCCCCACCTGGATAAGGGGGCTCTTGCGCAACGCCAATCGTATTGACGTACGGCGTGTTCCGATGGGGCTGCCAGGGCAGCCCATGCGTCTGGGCATAGGTCTGCATCTGTGACAAAAGAAATGCGGCCCGATCGGGGCCCGACTGCGCAACAACAGACGCAAGTGCATCAAGCCACTCCTGGGTCTCGATGGCGTCGGTATCCGTGAGGGCGCGTAAGAGTTGACTGAGTTCCATGCCAGTAGCGTAGCCAGAATCCTGCCGCAGGAGTCACCAAAGTCGACTCTCCTGATCAATATTTTCAGCATAAAATGCCGAATAAATAAACTCTAAAAGCACAAAAAATGGAATTTCAGCTCGATCTCGTTGATCTCAAGATCCTTCAGGCGCTCCAACAGGACGCAGGACTCTCCAACGTCGCACTGGCCGAGCGGATCGCTCTTTCCCCATCCCCAACACTGGCGCGCGTCAAGCGACTCGAGCAGGCGGGCGTCATCGAGCGCGTCGTCGCCCTAGTCCATCCACCGGCACTCGGCTTAAAGCTCAATGTCTTTGTTCGTGTCGCCCTGGAAAAACAAGAGGCCGCCTCACTCGAACGGTTCGAGAAGGCGGTCTTAGACCTGGATGAAGTCATGGAGGTCTACCTCATGACAGGGGACGAAGACTACCTGCTGCGACTCGTGGTTCCCGACATTCAGGCGCTTGAGCTCTTTATCCTGAATTACCTCACCAAGATCCCTGGCATCAAAAACATTAAGTCCAGCTTTGCCCTCAAACAGGTGAAATACAAAACAGCGCTGCCAGTGCCCCTACCAAAGCCCATCAAAACTGCACGCAAGCGAGCCCGCTAAAATCGATCCCATGTTGACTCACCCTGCGTCCGTGACGCCACTCTTTCCGCTATCGCAAGGACTATTTCCGGATAGCGTCCTCAGTCTGACGATCTTTGAAGTCCGCTACCTGCATCTGATCAAGCGTTGCCAACAAGAGGGAATTGCTTTTGGTGTCGTGCCGCTTCGTGCCGGCAGCGAGGTACAGAAAGCGGGGGAAATCGAACAGCTTCACGCCTGGGGATGTCTTGCAGAACTGGTCTCCGTCAGCCAGGTTCAGCCGGCCGTACTATCGGTCACCATTCGCGGTGGCCAACGATTCCACCTCGGCGAGCACAGCCGAGGTGCCTATGGGCTCTGGTCTGGCGAGATCACTCGACTCGCCAATGACCCCATCATTGAACTCGCCCCAGCGCACGAGGCTCTTTCAGATCGACTTGCCGCCTTGATCCAACACGCCATCGACCATCAACTCGAGGAGCGACTTCCATTTCGTCCACCGTACCGACTAAAAGACACAGGATGGATCGCAAACCGCTGGGCAGATCTACTTCCCCTTCCCGTAGAAGAGAAGGCGGCCCTCCTTGCGGAGTCCGACTGCGCAAAACGACTTGATCGTATCGCCCAGTGGCTACCAGACGATCTCGAAGACGCAGGCGGTAGCGCCAGCTGATTCGCAGGCCGTCTCCGTCACCCGCGAGTTAGGATGCACGAGCTCCCGAAAGATACGTTCAAAGGTGGCGCTATAAAAGTCACATACCGCATGATCTGATCGAATGGCTCGACAGAATGGGTTGTTCTGAATCTCAAAGACAAATGGAAAACCGGGCTTGACCGAAAACGTCCCGCTTCCAGAGAAGGTCCAGGCATGGCGTGAGATTGCTTTCGCAAGCACACGCGCTGCCCATTGCGCAGGAAGCCAGCGCAAGAGCTGCTGAGCAGCCCGTGGGATACGGTTTGCTAACAGATACTCGCCCGTTCGTCGCCCGGCATCGCGCGAGATTGCAGCGGCTAGTGTCTCCCCGAATAGGTCTCGAAGCGTCGCCTGCAGACACGCCACATGATGCTCTGAGACCATCGACTGTGGCGGAGTCTCGAGATATTCCGAGAGCCCCGCCGACTGAAAACAGACACGCGTCGCCTCTACGCCAACGTGACCGTGAAGCGCAGCGATTACCTGCGTAATCGCATTCGGCCCAATACGATCTCCGTCAGGAGACAGACGCGGCCTCTTCTTGTGGCATATCTTGCAGTCGCTTACCGGCCAAGACCGCATCCATCTCGGCATCACTGAGCTGCTCTACGCCGCCGCCGCAGGCAAGCGCAGCGTTCAGTTCACCTTGACGACGCTTATGTTCAATCTTCGGCCCGTGCATTGTGACCCAGCCCTCATCCCCCGCGACACTTGCGGCCCCCGGCGCCATGGTCCGCGTGGTGTCAAAGGCAAAGTCCACCTTTTTCGTGCTCTGGGGTCCCCAGTAACCAACACGGCCAAGGTCATAAAACTTGCGCTCAAAGCTGCTCTTTAAGAAGGCCTTCAGGCATCCCAGCAGATAACGACGACGTGTCTTATCGCGTGTCCATGGATAGTGCAGTAAAGTCTTGCGCATAAAGAAACGGCGATAGTTAGCCATGACGCCATCGAGCAGTTCGCCACGATCCATCGATTCGGGTTTCATGATGGGGGTAACAAAGTTGTATTTCTCAAAGTCGAAGACCTCTACCTTGTCGCCGAGCTCTTGGAACAGATCGCTGAAGGGCCACGGGGTATACATCGCCCAGTTCGCCATATCTGGGTTCCAATCTAGCGTCATACGGTAGGTCTCTTCGAGGGTCTCTTTCGTCTCGTTCTCAAGACCGACGATGAACTGCGCCTCCGTCACGATCCCAGCATCTCGCAAAAGCTGAATCGCTTTTTTGTTCTGGGCAATCGTCGTCTCTTTATTAAAGCGGTCTAGCTTTAACTGCGCCGCAGCCTCAGTGCCAAGGGAAACGTGAATTAAGCCTGCCTTACGAAACATGGGCAACAGTTTTTCGTCTCGCAGAATATCGGTCACTCGGGTGTTGATTCCCCAGAGAATGCCAAGATCGCGCTCAATAAGCTCCTGACAAAACTGAATGAATTTCTTGCGGTGAATCGTGGGCTCTTCATCCGCCAGGATGAAAAAACCAACGCCGTGGTTCTTGACGAGATCCTCGATCTCATCGACCACCTTTTTCGGGTCGCGAATCCGGTAATCCCGCCAGAATTTCCACTGGCTACAGAACGTACAAGTAAACGGGCAGCCACGCGCGAAATTCGGGATTGCGACGCGCGTGTTCATCGGAATGTAGATGTATTTCTCCCAGTCCAAAATGCTCCAGTCTGGCTTCACTTTGTCGAGGTCTTCAATCGTCGGCTCCGCGGCCGTCGCGACGACCTGGCCATCAGGGTTGGCATAGGCAATCCCGCGCACGGCGTTGCGATCTCGCGCCCAGCGTCCATCATCAACAGCACGAACAAAGTTGAGAAAGATCTGCTCTCCCTCGCCACGCACAATGGCATCAATCCAAGGGGCCTCTTTCAGCACCTGCGGATACATAAAGGTGGCATGAATTCCCCCTAAGACCGTGACCACGGCGGGGTTCACTTCTTTGGCAACCTGGAGAATCCGCTCTGCCTTGTAAATCGCCGGCGTAATCGCGGTCGCGCCCACGATGTCCGGCTTCAGCTCCGCCAACCGGGCACGGACCACATCCTCTTCAAGGTTGTGAGTCATCGCATCAATAAACGTGATGTCCGTGTAACCCCCGGATTTCAGATATCCGGTCAGATAAGCGACCCAGGCAGGTGGCCAATTCCCTGCAATTTCAGCCCCACCAGAGTGGTAATTGGGATGGATCAGAACGATTCGCATAGACAGTCCTTTGCACCGCGGCTTGGGCGCTATTGATGTGTCTGATCAAGCTATCAAGAAACGTGTCAATCTTTGTTGACACGTATCAAGAATGCCAGTTTTAAGGGGCAAGCCCTGGCGCTGGTGTCTGTGCCTGCGAATGCGATGGCAAAACGTTAGTCGTCGATGACGCTGAATGCGAGGGACTGTCGATCAACCGGTCGGTCAGACCCGCTCCGATCCACATCCCGAAAAGGCTCAGCCAAGCGGTGATCGCAAAAATCGATCCGCCCGTCATCCCCGCCCCAACGGCACAGCCTCCCGCCAGCATTGACCCAAAGCCCATCAAGATGGCACCAACAATATAACGAGGCATGGTGTATCCGCCCCCGAAGCCCTCGAGTTTGAGATCGCCACCGACCCAGGCCGCGAGCAGCGAACCGATAAACACGCCCGGCAACATGCCGAATTCAAAACCAATTGGTGGGACTGGCTTGGCCAATACGCGCATGAGCCACTCCGCAGAAGGTCCACTGAAAGTCATGCCCTGGATCTGAATCGGTTCAAACGAATTCTTTGCGACCCATTGACTGGTGGCCCAGGCAGCCGCAACCATCAGCCCTGTACCAATTCCGCCAATCCACATCCAGCGACTACGACTCGTTGATCGCCCAACAAAGTACAACGCCGCGACAGCCCAGACAAGCCCAAAGACAAGTCCGCCCCAGTGCCCCACACTCAAGAGCGCAAGAATGTCACGTGACGGGCCACCATCGATCGTCCACCAGCCACCGATCGTCTCGCGCAAAGGCGCCAACGCGCCCCCAAGAGACGCCTGTGCCGTGACGGCAAAAATCAACCCCGAGAGCAGCGCGCGCAGATTGCCATTAGCCGACAGCACTAACAGGCGGCTTGCACAACCGCGGGTCAGAATCATCCCCATTCCAAACAAGACACCACCGATCAGCGCGCCAGAGAGACTTCCGCGCGAGGCAATCTGACGGGCAGCGCTCGTGTCCAAAAACCCTGCCAGCGCAAGAAGCTGAACGGCTACGACCGCACTCGAAAACGCCAGTAACCAGACAGAGAGTTTTTCACCGAATCGACGATGCCAGAACTCAATCACCGCCGCACGAAGACAAAACCGAGATCGTTGCGCAAAAAAGCCAAACGCAATGCCAACCACCGCACCCCCCAGCGCAAGCGTGACACCCTCGCCAACCGTCTCGATGAACCCAGCAATCATGCGGTCACTCTTAATTAAGATTCCAATATATTAATTGCCAGACAGATCAATCCGATTGATCAGAATCAACTGAGATAAGCTTTTCTCAGCCCCTTTCCATTACACTGAATCGCATGATGTCGCTTTTCTGGTCCCGATCATTTCTGATCCTTGCTGGCTTCTTTGGGGCGACTGGCGTGGCCGCGAGTGCCTTTGCCGCCCACGGCCTCAGCACCCTTGTCGAGCCCAGGTTAGTTGGAATTTTTGCGACCGCAGCCCAGTTGCAGATGATCCATGCCGTCGCTCTGCTCGGGCTTTCCATGCTCACCACCTTTAAATTCTTTCGAACCTGGTCAGTCGTCGCAGGGCTCTGTTTTATCGCCGGCATGCTGGTGTTTTCCGGCAGCCTCTATCTGCGAGTCTTGAATGATATGCCCAGCATGGGTGCGATTACGCCGATCGGAGGGCTCGCCTTTATCTTGGGATGGAGCGCCCTAGTGATCAGTGGTTGGCGCGCGCGAGGGCGAGTGGATCCGCTCAGACCAGATCGATCAAAGCCCTAAAAGAGTCCTGGAATAAATCGCGTCGTTCGTTTCATGTACGCGCGGTACTGCGGATGGTGCTGCGACATCCAGCGCTCCTCAAGCAACGCCTTGATCAGCAAGACAAGTCCAAGCAGAACGAACGCCATTGCAGCCGTCATATTTGGCGCAGATAACAACGCGGCTAGCGAGAATGCGAGCACGGCCGTATACATCGGATGTCGAATACTGCGATAGATACCATGGACGACCAATTGGCCCTGGTTCTTGGGCGCTGGGTGAATATTGAAGTTACCCGGTCGATTCACCGTTAACGCTGACACCCCGGTCACCGCGCTGATGATTAAACTTACCCAGACCGAAATATCACGCTCACGAAGCCCCTGCATCAGATCGGTCACAAGAACAATCAACAGGATCAGCCCGAACTGAAGGATCACCAGCGCATTACCTGCCATACGATCAGACGCTTTTAATGGAATGGTCATCGAAGTTTCCTGCAGTTCAACACTTGACAGCGAGGATTAGCGATACTGCCCATCCCACGGCTTTGATTCAATCACCGCGGTGCGACCATCGGCCGCGACATCGGGACGATTCGCAGAAAAGATCGAAGCAGCATTCACCACCGTGTAATCCATGTAGCCCAGTCTCGCCACAGGCTCTATTGCTGCCATATCCACACGGCCATCACGAATGACGGCATCGTCGATATAGACGCCGACTACTCTGCCAAAGAGCACCGTGTAATGGGACTCCGTCTGGCCGTCCGGCGGGGGCAGTGATA
>JACCDI012050637.1_pt1 | contig 18196 bp, 5 predicted proteins | sample 7442791 | NCBI WGS metagenome assembly JACCDI01 (sample SAMN15323434, study PRJNA562643) | freshwater metagenome | isolation source: river surface water | place: USA:Blue River Watershed | collected 2017-08-15
CGCGTTCGAGCTGGCCATTGGCGACCAGATCAAACACTGCACCGGCGGCCAACGTGGTCGTCTCGATGCCATCGCCGTCCAGGTCGAGCACCAGCGGAGAGGTCTCCAGCGTCACTGCGGTGATAGAGGACTTGATCAGCACCTGCGCATTCGTGGTGCTGTGGTTGTAAACGTTGTAAGTCACGCTGTTGACCGTGGTCGTGCCTGCAGCGGACCACATGCCCGTCAGCCCGGCGTTGCCGCCCACGCCGTCGGATGTCAGGTTCTTGAGCACCACGGTATCGCCACTGAGGCCATTGACCATCAGCTGGACTTTGGTGCTGGCCGTACCAAAGGCGTTGGTCTGACCCAGACTCAGCACGTTGTTGGCCGACAGCGTCAGCGTGGACGAGCCCTGCAGCTCGAAGACCTCGACCTGCTGAATGGACTTGACCGTCTGGTTGTTGGTCAGTGCCGTGACGTCCAGCGTGGTGCCAGCGGCCAACTTGAGGGTGTCCACACCCGTGTCGCCGTCAACGATACCGCCTGCGGCCAACAAGGTCTGCACATTTGTGCCTGCCGTGATCGTGTCATTGCCGCCCAATGCGTCCAGGGTGCTGCCTGTGTAAGCCACAGTCTCTGCTGCTGAAGTGGGCAGATTGCTTGTCGGTGTCAGGGATGCAGATCCACTTTGCGTTGCCGTAAAACCAGCGGAGGTTTGTAACACTTGACCCGATGCAGAAACGATGCTCGCGGTATAGGTTTTTGTACTGCCTGTAGGAAGGGTGGTGTTGAATGTCCAGTTTGTCCCCGTGACCGTGGCAGCACCCAAGTCGGTTGCACCATCAAAGATGCGAATGGTTTCGCCAGCTGCCAACGCACGTCCAGTCGTCCCCTGCAGGACGGGTGTTGTGTCCAGGAACGTGCTGTTGGCCGCCAAACTGACTTGGCCACCCGCAGTGACCGACGGCACAGCAAAGCTGAAGTTATCCATGATCCAGAAGTCCTGATTCCCCCCGGAGATGCCAATGCTGGTAAAAGGCTGGGTTTGAAGTCCCGTACTGAATGTGCCAGCACCCTCTGCAAGGGTGAAAGTGTTGACCACCGAACCGTCAGCCGCATACAGCTTGATTGTTTTGGCACCAAATTGCAGATCTGTGTACTGGAAACTCAAGCTGTACATGTCCCCTGTATTTTTGGTGATCAGAATTTCGCCAACAGCCAAGGCATTTTGGTTTTGACCTTTAGCAAAATGTATGGCCATCCCGCCGCCCAGCAAATCGTTGGTGTTACTAAACAGCGCTCCACTTCCACCGGAGCCGGCTTGAGCGCCATTTCTGCCCGTGATGGTGAAATTGGGGCCAACCGTAGAACCTGCGGTGTAGTTGCTGAAATTCTCGGTCGTGTTGCTCGTGGTGTAGCTGTCCACCAAGACACTGGTAATGGTGGGGTCGACAATCAAAAACACTTGTTGCGCTGCGCTTGCGGTGGTTGTCCCTGAAGACGTCACCACATCGGCTCTGTATTCCCAATTGGCGCTGTAGCCAGCGGTGTCCGTGTAGGCCCAAGCAGTGCGTGCGGCGTTCACTGTTGCGTTGCCCAACAAGGTGCCGTTGGCGTAAATCTTGACAAAACCACCAGCAGGCAACGGCTCAGCCAAGGTGCCGGACACCAGTCGACCGGCGCTGCCGTCGGCCGTGTACCAATCGGCGTTGGCCGAGACCAGACTGCTGTCCTTGGTCATGCTGGTAAAGCCCACCGCCGCCGATTCGGTGCTGGCCGTCAGGTTGGTCAGCACCTGCGCACTGCTGGTGCTGTGGTCGTAGACCTTGTAGGTCACGTTGTTGATGATGGCGGTGCCCTTGTAGACCCACTCACCGCCCAGACCGGTGTTGCCCACCACGCCATTGGTGGTGACCCCGTCCAGCGCCAGGGTGTTGAGATTCAGTGCATCGGTGGTGGTGCCCGTGACCACCATCTGCACCTTGTTGGCGCTGCTGGTGGTCACGCCCGTCACGCCCGTGGTGCTGGCAAAGCTGTAAGGCGCCATCGGGCTGGCCGCCGTACTGGTCCCCACGGTGGTGCCGGTGTTGGTGCCACCCAGGCTCAGCACGTTGTTGGCCGAGAGCGTCAATGCGGACGAGCCCTGCAGCTCGAACACCTCGACCTGCTCGATCGGCTTGACCGTCTGGTTGCCGGTCAGCGCCGTCAGGTCGAGCGTGGTGCCCGCAGCCAGCTTGAGGGTATCCACACCCGCGCCGCCGTCAATCAGCGCACCTGCTGTTAAGGTATTTTGCAAGTCCGAACGAGTGGCCGTGATCGTGTCGTTGCCGGTGCCCAGCGTAGCGCCCGCCGTCAGGCTGCCATCCACGGTCGGTGCAGACAGATCCACCTTGGACAAGACAACATTGTCCAGCGCCACACCAGCATCCGCAGTGCCTGCGCCATTGATGTTGGTGAACGTCATGCGCACCGAAGAGGTGGTGGCGACAAACGTACCGCTGACCGTTGTCAACGTGGACAATGTCGGTGTGTAGGTGGAGCTCACTGTGCCAGCGCCTGTCAGATCGAACTTGAGTTGATCGCCTGAAGAAAGGAACTTGGCATAAGCAAAGCTCCAGGCATAGGTCTGCCCCACCACAAGGTTGTTGATGTCCTGGTAGATGGTGCCAGCTGCCACGCCATCCATGTCCAACAACTGCGCTCCCGCAGGGGTCGTTGGGGATGATCCCAAACCGCCATAAGAGTAGTTCTCGGCCATGACGTCCACGGAGCCCGAGGATATGGTCCAGCCTGGCAAGTTCGAGCCCGATAAGGTTGTGCCGTAAGTGCCGGCAGTGACCACAGGCGATTCAAAGCTGCCGTTGCTCACCAGGTTCAACAACACACTGGCGGTGTATTGATTGGACAAGGGGCTGACGACCCCCTGGGCATTGGATTGCACAGCAAAGAAATTGTGCGTGCCATTGAACAACGGTGTCGATGTCAGATCCGCGGTCCACTCACCACTGCTGTTGACCAGAACACCGCTCTTGACGGCAAAGCCCGAGGTGTTGTCGTAGAGCGTGATGAAAGAACCCGGAACGCCCGTGCCTTTGACGACGAGGGTGTTGTCACTTGTGCTGCCGTTGTGCGCGACCACCGTCGCAAAAGTAGCATCGGTGCCCACGCTGGTGATGACCGGAGCCGCCAGGGTCGATGTGTCCAGATTGACCACCTGTGTGGCCACCGGCGCCGCGTTACCCGCCGCGTCCACCACATTGGCCGTGTACGTCCAGCTGGCGTTGTAGGCGTTCAGGTCGGTGATCTCCCAGGCCTGACCCGCCACGGTGGCGTAGCCAATCGATGTGCCGTTGGCAAAGACCTCCACCTTCTGACCGGTAGTCAGTGCTGCACTCACAGTGCCCGAGACCAGACGGCCTGCGCTGCCGTCGCCAGTGAGCCAGTCTTTATTTGCCGTGCTGGTGGTCGCCAGGCCACTATCCTTGGTCATGCTGCTGAAGCTGACCGTTTGCTGTGGAGGTTGCGTGGTGTAGGGCACGCTGATGGTGTTGTTCGCCTCAGCACCGTCGTTGTTGAGGTTACCTGCCTTGTCAGAAAACTTGCTGCTGGCCACACTGATGGTGGCTGTGCCGCTTCCGGTGTTGGGCGTAAAAGTGGCCGTGTAAACCTTGCCCGAGCCACTGAAGTTGCTCAAAGTACCGCCGGTGACACTGATATCACCCTCCACGAAATCGGTAGCGTCATCGCTCAGGGTGAAGGTGATGGTGTCTGTTTGGCCCGCAGACAAAGCCGTTGTACCGGCGCGGGTGACCGCGATGGTGGGTACGGCGGTATCGATGACCAGGGGCTGGACATCACGGCCCAGGCTGCCAAAGGAGGCCGTAGGCGTGGTTGTGCCCTTGTCCACAATGGTCGAGCGAATGATGTAGTTGCCATCGGCCAATGGGGTACTGGTCTGATTAAGTTTCCAGTTGGTGCTGGTCACGCTGGCATAGCCGCTTTGGATCACCGTGGTGCCGGTGCTGTTGAGGATCTCCACCCACACATCCTGATTTGTGGGGTTGAACTCCACCGGCACTGTGCCGCTGTAGGTGAGTGTGTTGTCGTTGGTGGTGAAGTCATTGGCGCTGCTGCCTGTGTCGCTGGAGGTGGTGGCGCTGTCGACAATGCTGACGATCTTGATCGGGCTGATGATGTTGACCACCACCGGCACATCGACCAGCACCTGAGCGTTGGTGGTGCTGTGGTTGTAGACCTTGAAAGTGTTCAGGCCAATTTGTACCTGGCCCATGTAAGCCCAATTGCCCGACAAACCGGTGTTGCCAAACACGCCCGCACTGCTGACACCATCGTTGGCAAGCGCTTCGAGCTTGAGGGTGTCGGTGTTCAGGCCCTGCACCACCATTTGCACTTTGCCTGCGCTGCTGGTCGAGCCTGTAGCCGCAACAGAGCCATCGGCCACTTGTTGCGTAGTGGCAAAGGTGTAAGGCGTCATGGTAGAGGCATTGGCCCCGCCCAAGCTGAGCACGTTGTTTGCCGACATGGTCAGGCTGCTGCCGCCTTGCATCTGGAAGACTTCAACTTCCTGAACTTTTTGCACCGTCTGGTTGGCGGTCAGCGTCTGCAGGCTGAGCGTGGTGTTTGCGGCGAGCTTGATCGTATCGATGCCCGCGCCACCATCGATGAAACCACCTGCAACCAGGTCACTTTGCAAGCTGTTCGCTGTCACGTTGATGGCGTCGTTCCCGCCGAGCGCGGCGACTGTGTCACCTGCGGCGTAGGTGATGGTGTTGGCTGTTGCATCTGCACCTGTGGAGCCCGTCGTCACAGCGTTGAGCGTGACGTTGCGGTCTGCGCTGGTGCCGGAGTTGCCCACCGCATCCACCACCCTGGCGGTATATGTCCAGCCCGCGGTGTTGCCCGTGGCACCGGTGGCGCCCACGTAGTTGGTGGTGTCGGTGTAGGCCCAAGTGGTGCTTCCGGGGTTGACGGTGGCTGTGCCCAATAGCACAGCGGCGCCACTGCTCGTCTTGACCCAAACTTGCACCGCTTCGCCAGCGCCCAATGGCGCGCTCACAAAGCCCGAAAGCAGTCGACCAGCGCTGGCGTCTGTGGTGGTCCAGTTGGCGCTCCCGGTGCTGCCAGTCCCAGCGGTGGAGCCGCTGTCTTTGGTCATGCTGGAGAAGCTGGCCGTGGCCGTCGGAGCGACGGTGTCGTAGGCCACGCTGACTTGGTTGTCAGCTTGTGTGTTGGTGCCTTGGCCCGCCACATAGGTGTCGGCGTTGAGGTTGCCTGCAGCGTCTTTGAACTTGCCTGCCGCCACACCGATGGTGGCGGTACCGGTCACGTTGGTATCCGGAGTGAAAGTGGCGGTGTAGACGGTGCTACTGACGGCCGTCCAGTTGCTCAAACTGCCTGAGGACAGGGTCACGTCGGCCTGAGCAAAGTCGGTGCTGGCTTCACTCAAGGTGAAGGTGATGGTTTCGCTGAGGTAAGTGCTGCCGCTGCCACCCAGCACCCAGCTGGGGTTGCTGCGCACAATGGCCACAGTCGGAGTGACCGTGTCGTAGCTGACGGTCAGGCTGTTGTTGGCATCCGCGCCATCGGCGTTGAAGTTGCCCGCGGCGTCGCTGAACCTGTTGCTGGCCACACTGATGGTAGCACTGCCGTTGGCCGCACTGACCCCTGTGGGTGGGGTGTAGGTGGCGGTGTAGACCAGCGGGTTGCTGGGGTTGACGATCAGGTTGGTGACTGCGCCACCGCCTGTGACGTTGATGTCGGCGAGTTCAAAGTCGCTGCTGGCTTCACTGAGGGTGAAGGTGATGGTGCTGGGGCCAGACACATTGCCCGAGGGGCCTGTGATGGCGATGGTGGGCAGGGTGTTGTCGGTCTTGAACGCAAAGCTGACCCGGTTGTTGTTGTTTTCTGCGTTGTTGTTGGCGCCGCCCGTGAGGGTGAAGTCGTCGGCGTTGTTGTTGCCTGCAGCGTCGGTGAATTTGCTGGCGCGTACGCCCACGCTGGCTGTGCCCGAGCTGTTGGCTGTAGGGGTGAAAGTGGCGCTGTAGACCAATGGATTGTTGGCGTCTTGCGCAAAGTTGCTGAGCGTGCCACCAGAGACCACGATGTCGTTGATGTCGAAGCTGGTTGTGGCTTCGCTGACAGTGAAGGTGATGGTTTCCGATGCCGTGACGGTGCCGCTGCCCAAGCGCTGCACCTGGATGGTGGGCGCGGTGGTGTCGGTGTTGACCGACATGCTGATCTGGTTGTTCTCTTCCAGCACGGTGCCGGTGACGAAGGGCACATAGGTGTCGGCGTTGAGGTTGCCTGCCAAGTCGCGGAACTGGGCGCTTTTGATGCCCACACTGGCCGAGCCAAAGAAGTTGGCGGTGGGCGTGAAGGTGGCGGTATAGACCAGCGGGTTGGTGTTGCTTTGCGTGAGGGTGCCCAAGCTGCCGCCGGTCACGTCGATGGTGGCGCTGGTGAAGTCACTCGACGCCTCAGAGAGCGTGAAGGTGATGGTCTCGGCACCGGTCATGGGGCCGGTGCTGGCCCGCGTGATGGCCACGGTCGGCGGGCTTTGGTCCACCAGGCCGAAGTTCTGGATGGCGATGGCCTGCGTGCCACCGGTGCCGTTGACGGTGCCGTCGACTTGGGTGTCGCTGTCGCTGGTCAGATCAGTGGCCAGCACGTTGATGCTGTAGCTGCCATCGGCGGCGGCTGTACCGCTGTAGGTGTTGCCATTCAGGCTGAGGGTGACCACATCACCGGTTGCAAATACGCCAGTGACTTTGCCGGTGATGGCGACGTTGCCATTGGTGGCTTCGCTGGCCAGGAAGATGTTGTCGGCTGTGACCGGGTTGATGGACAACGCCGTTTTGGTCGGTGTGTTGGTGCTTTCCAGTGCGTATTGTTGGGCGGCTATGGCATTGTCGCCACCGGTGCCGCTGACGCTGCCCGTGATCAATTTGTCGCTGTCGGCGGCCAAGTCAGTGGCGGGTACGCTCACGCTGTAGCTGCCGTTGGCGGCAGCTTGAGCCGTGTAATTGGTGCCATTGATGACCAGCGTGACGGTGTCGCCTGCCGCAAAGGTGCCTGTGACGCGGCCCGTGATGGTGATGTTGCCGGTGTTCTCGGAGGCGAGGATGAGATTGTCGCCGGTGATCGGGTCGATGCTGAGCGCCGTCTTGGTGCTGCTTTGATTGACGACGGTGTTGACGCTCAGGCTGACCTGGTTGTTGGCTTCGTAGATGGCCGGTGCCGCAGGGCTGCTGATGTAGGTGTCCAGGTTTGCAAGGCCTGCAGCATCGGTGAACTTGCCGTTGGCCACGCTGATGGTCGCGGTGGTTGTGCTGTTGGCCGTGGGGGTGAAGGTGGCGGTGTAGACCTTGGGGTCGCTGCCGCTTTGCGTTAAGGCACCCAAAGTACCGCCGGTCACGACGATGTCGTTGGTGGCTGCGCTTGGGTTGGTGTGGTCCCACACAAAGCCATTCACCACTTCGCTCATGGTGAAGGTGATCAGGGCCGTCTGACCCACGCCCAAGCTGGCTTGGTTGGAGCTGATGGCGATGGTGGGCGGTGTGGTGTCTGCAGGCGCCACGCCGTTGTTCGTGATGAAGTTGACGGTGTTGTTGGCATCGGCCCCGTCCTGGTTGTAGTTGCTGGCCGCGTCGCGGAAGGCGTTGCTGTCCACACGGATGCTACCCGTGCCTTGGCTGCCCGCTGTGGGCGTGAAGGTGGCGGTGTAGGTCGTACCACTGCCAGTGATGTTGGACAAGGTGCCGCCTGTGACGACGATGTCGGCATTGGTGAAGTCGCTGCTGGCTTCGCTCAGCGTGAAGGTGATGCTGGCGGTCTGTCCTGCGGCCAGCGTGGACTTGTCTGCCGTGATGGCAATGGTGGGCGCTGTGGTGTCCGCTGGCGCTGGGTTGGTGCGGGCGTCATAGCTGAGCACCACCTGGTTGTTCGCTTCAAAGACATCGGTGCCCGTGGCCGGATTGGTGAAGGTGTCTTTGTTCTGGTTGCTGGCCGCGTCACTGAACTTGCCTGCCAGCACGCCGATGGTGGCGGCGCCGCTGCTGCCCGCGGTGGGCACGAAGGTGGCGCTGTACTGGGTGGGGCTGATCTGCACCCAGTTGCTCAAAGCCCCGCCTGTGACGGCCACATCACCCACCACGAAGTCGGTGCTGGCCTCTGACAGGGTGAAGACGATGGTCTCGCCGCTGGCACCCACAGTGCCTGTGCCCGAGCGTGTGACGACCACCGTAGGTGCTGTGGTGTCACTCGCACCGGTGTTGGTGAGCTGAACCCAGTTGTTGGCCTCGGCGGTGGTGTTGGTCACAGCGGTGGTGCCTGCTGCGCTGCCTTTGTAGGTGTCAGCGTTGGCGTTGCCTGTCGCGTCGGTGAACTTGGCGCTGTCCACACCGATCAGGACGGTGCCTGCGGTGCTGCCCGCCGTGTAGGTGGCGGTGTACTGCACGCCGTTGCTGCCAGCCACGGGCAACAAGTTGCTCACGGTGCCGCCGCCGCTGATGACGTCGATGTCGGCCAAGGCAAAGTTGGTGCTGCTCTCGCTCAGGATGAAGGTGAGCGTGGCGGTCTGGCCGCTGGAAAGGGTCGTTTTGTCGATGCTGACCTGTACCGTGGGCTTGTCGTTGTCTGCCGGGTTGGTGCTGCGCGTGTCGTAGGCCACGCTGACCAGGTTGGTATTGCCTGTGGCAAGTTCGGTGACCGCGCCAGTCGGTGCTGGGCTGAGGTAGGTGTCTTGGTTGAGGTTGCCGGCCATGTCGGCGAACCTGGCCGAGGCCACGCCGATGGTGGCGGTGCCAGTAGCCCCAGCGGTGGGGGTGAACACAGCGGTGTATTTGGTGTAGCCACCGGCTGCGGTGCCGCTGGTGGCGACAGGCGTGAAGTTGCCGAGGGTGCCGCCGGTGACGGCGATGTCGCTGGCGTCAAAGGTGGTGCTGGCTTCGGACAGCGTGAAGAGGATGGTCTCGGTGCCCACGGCGTCCAGTGAGGCGGCAGGATTTGTGCGCTCGACCAAGATGGTGGGCGGTGTGGTGTCGCCTGTGGGTGCTGGTGCAGGGTTGATGCTGGCGTTGGTGCCGTAGTCCTGGAACGCGGTGGCGGCGGTGCCACCCGTGCCGTTGACAGTGCCTTCGATCTTGGAGTCGCTGTCGGCGAGCAAGTCGGCTGCAGGCACAGCGATGCTGTAGCTGCCGTTGGCTGCGGCCAGGCCGGTGAAGGTTTTGCCGTTGATGACCAGACTGACGGTGTCACCAGCAGAGAACTTGCCGGTTACTTTGCCGGTGAGGGTAATGGCGCCCGTGGCCTCTGCACTGCCGATGTTGTTGTCTGCAGTGATGGGATCGATGGACAGCGCAGTTTGGGTGCCTGCGTTGCTGGCGGTCTCGATGACATAGTCTTGTCCAGCGGTGGCGGTATCGCCCCCGGTGCCAGTCACGCTGCCGGTGATCTTGGTGGCAGCGTCTGCTTTGAGGTCGGCCATGGCGACCAAGGTGCTGAAGCTGCCGTCTGCTGCTGCGACTGCGGTGTAGGACTTGCCGTTCAGGCTGAGGGTCACCAGATCGCCTGCAGCAAAGGTGCCCGTGACCTTGCCGGTGACGGTGTAGGTGGTGGATGCGCCTTCGGTGGTGCTGACGATGTTGTCGCCTGCGATGGGGTCGAGGGACAGCGCCGTCTTGGAGCTGGCTGGGGTGCTGGGCGTAACCGCGGCAGACCAGCTGTTGTTGGTCTCGGCGCCATCTTTGTTGAGGTTGCCTGCTGCATCGGCAAACTTGTCGCTACCAATGCTCACGCTGGCGGTGCTGCCAGAGCCTGCGGTGAAAGTGGCGGTGTAGACCAGCGGGTTGGTCGCGCTTTGCTGAAGCGGCCCGAGCTTGCCGCCAGCGACCACCAGGTCGGCATCGGTCAGGTCGGTGCTGGCCTCAGACAAGGTCAAGGTCAGCGTGGTGCTTTGACCAGCCACCAAGGTGCTGGGGCCGCCAGTGATGGCCACCGTCGGGGGCGTGGTGTCAATGGTGAAGGGGGTGATCGGGGTGCTGCTGCTTTGCCCGTTGGTGATCACGTTCAGTTGTGGCGTGTAAGTGCCATCAGGCAGATCGGTCGGCTGGGTGAAAGACCAAGTGCCGTCCGGTTTGACGGTCACGGGGTAGGTCTGGCCGTTGATGGTGACCGTGGCCGTAGAGCCTGCAGGCACTTTGCCCGAGAGTTCAGGGGTTTTGTCGTTGGTTTTGCCGTCATTGGGCGTGCCGGTGCTGTTGTCACTGACAGGAGAGAGCTGGCCATTGGACGTGGCGTTGGTGGTCAGGCTGACGGTGTTGTTGGCCTCTGCCCCGTCGGCATTGAGGTTGGCTGCGGCGTCCGAGAACTTGGCCGAGACCACGCTGATGGTGGCGCTGGTGCCCGTGTCCGACGGGATGAAGGTGGCGGTGTAGATCTTGGGATCGGTGGCGCTCTTTTGGAAGTTGGACAAGGTGCCGCCAGTGACAGTGATGTCTTCCTGCGCGAAATCGTTGGCAGCCTCGCTGAGCGTGAAGGTCACGCTGGTGTTTTGCCCTGCGGCCAAAACGCTGGCAGCGCTGGTCACCACGATGGTGGGGGGCGTGGTGTCAATCGTGAACGGGGTCAGCGGTGTGCTGCTGGTCTGGCCGTTGGTGACCACGTCCAGCACCGGGGTGTAAGTGCCGTCAGGCAAGTTGGTGGGGTTGGTAAAGGACCAGGTGCCATCGGGGTTGACCGTGACGGGGTACTTTTGGCCATTGAGGGTGACCGAGGCCGTGGAGCCCGCAGGAACTTTGCCGTTCAAGCTGGGCTTGGTGTTGTTGGTGATGTTGTCACCTGTGACACCGCTGTCGTTGGGCGATGTTTTGGTGAGGTCGCCCGTGATGGAGGCGTTGGTGGTGATGTTGACGGTGTTGTTGGCCTCTGCCCCGTCGGCGTTGAAGTTGGCTGCGGCGTCCGAGAAGCGGCCATTGCCCACGCTGATGGAAGCGCTGGTGCCACTGCCAGAGGGCGTGAAGAGCGCGGTGTAGACCTTGGGGTCGCTGGCGCTTTGAGTCAAACTGCCCAAGCTGCCGCCCGTCACGGTGATGTCAGCTGCCGTGAAGTCGCTGCTCGCCTCGGACAGCGTGAAGGTGATGGTGGCTGTCTGATTGGCCGCCAAGGCTACCGCGTTGCTGCTGATGGCGATGGTGGGTGCGGTGGTGTCGATGGTGAACGGTGTGATGTTGGTGTCTTTGGTCACGCCGTTTTGAGTGACGTGCAAGATGGGGTAGTAGGTGCCGTCGGGCAAGTTGGTAGGAGTGGTAAACGACCAAGTGCCGTCCGGCTTGACTGTCACCGGGTACTTTTGGCCATTGATGGTGACCTCGGCGGTTGCACCAGTGGGCACGGTACCGCTCATAGTGGGTGTAGCGTTGTTGGTTTTGTTATCGCCCTGGACGCCACTGTCGGATCCGCTATCGAGCTTACCTGTGGCCACACCTTGAGTGGCTGTGCTGCTCCCTTGTCCATCCACCGCAGCGGCAACGGCCCCGATCGCTCCCAGTCCCAAAATTCCCATCAAGGGGTTGAAAGCCAATACGCCCAGAGCGGCCCCGACAGGCGTGACTTCAGCACCACCCAAGGCCACGTTGACCGCCCGTCCGCCCTCGGCCAGCTCAGGAATGAGGCCCGGCACACGCGGGTCTTCGGGGATGTATTCGTAGAAACTGCCGTTTTCTGCCTGACCGATCACGCCGTTGTAGCCCGGCGCCATCTCGCTGTAGTAGCCCTCGATGATCAGGCTGGCCTCGTTTTCATTCTCGAAGAGGATGTGCAGGTCCTTGCCCACCCGCTTGACCTTGACGTAGTCCGGCCCCACCGGCTTGCCGCGGGCGATTTCCTGCAACTGGTACTTGGCACCTGCCCGCGCCTTGATACGCACGGGCTGGCCTTTGTCACCCGAGAACTGTTGAACGTCAACGGTCTGGTTGTTTTCTTGTTTGCCGCTGTTGACGAGGACTTTGTATTGCTTGGCCATGGTGACTTACCTTGGGTGTGACAGAAATGGGAGAAACGTCAGCCCCGGGCTGGATCCAGAGGTCGATGAAGGCATGGACCCCCGATCAAGTCGGGGGTGACAATGTTTGTGACGGGCATGACATACATCCATGTCATCCTCGGACTTGATCCGAGGATCCATGTCTTGTGCGCGTTGTTCATCAACGCCGTACGCCAGTGACTTCGACCGCGACGCGGCGGTTGGGCTGGTTGCAGGCAATGGCCTGGGGTGTCGCCACGCGACCGCAGTGGCGCACCACTGGCTCGCGGCTGCTGCGGCCTTCGGCAGTGATGGGCGCCTGCAGCGATCGGGTGGCGTTGATGTAGTCGCGCACGGTTTGCGCGCGTTCGATGGCCAGGCGCTCGTTGCGCTCGGGCAGGCCCAGCGGGTCGGCGTGGCCAATCAGGTGCAAGCGGTCGATGCGGCTGTAATCCTGGCCCAGACGGGCGAGCAGCAGGTCGATCGCCCGCGTGCCCGCATCGGTCATGCCGGCGCGGTCGGATCGATCAAAGGCAAAGAGGGTGTCGGCAGGCAGGGTGTAGGTCTGGACCGGCACGGCCGGTGCGGGCATGACCTCCGCGCAGCTCTGGGCCACGCGCGATACGGTGTGCAACTGCAGTCGGGTGGCGCCGATTTCTTGGAGGGCTTGCGCTGCAGGCACGGGACGCAGGACGGGTTGGTTGCTGGCATCGCTCAAACGCAGGTAATGCACCTGACCGCTTTGCAACGTGAGGACCGAAATGGCGTCGTAGCGGTCTTTGGCAGGGCGGGTGGCTGCTTCCATTTGGCGCGTAGCGATTTCAACGGGGCCTGTGCGGTAGCACAGTTGGCTCCAGGCGCCGGGTACGAGGGAGGCGTGGTAACGGTCATCCACAAATACGCTGGTGGCGCCGGGGCGGCTGTCAGGCAAGCGGTAGAGCACGATGCGGCTTTGGCTTGCGGCCACCGCAGGCAGTTGTGCGAAGCGTTCACCGAGCACATCGATGCGCGCATCACCATTCGCCACGCCAGGGGCTTGAATGACTGCGGGATAAGGTGCTGGGCTTGATTGACTGTGTGCCAGACCAGCACTGAACAGCAGGCCTGTACCGAGCGCAATGGCGAGCGTGGTGATGAGAGCGGTGGCGGTTCGTCGTCGCCAATGCGATAGCCGCCGGTGGATGAGGAAAGGATTTACAGAAGGAGGACGTGTGCTGGAAACAGTTCGCGTTTTCGAGGCGGTCATTTGTATTCAAAAAGTCATATTTCCGCGCGAGTATCCTTATGTATTCCAACGTTAACAATCCCGAAAGATGACGCCGGTGTTTTATGGAATAAATCGTTAATTTCGTGATATTTGGCTTTTTCGCGCCAAATACCGCTCAAAACCTGGTCACAGCGACAAAAAAACCTGCTCGAGGCAGGCTTTTGGGGGAGTGGACTGAAAACTGAGGGTCAGAAAGGGATGTCGTCGTCCATGTCGTCGAAACCGCTGGAGGCGGGGTTCGGGTAAACGTTGTGGGCCTGGTTGTTCGGGTTGGTGGTGCTTGTGCTGCCCCAGGTGCCGGCGGTTTGGACTCAGGCGGAGCCGAGTTCAGCCAACAGCAGGTTTGCTGTGCTTAGCAAAGGTTGTAAGGAAACTTGAATCACTGACCAGACCGTTGAAACGTTCACCGAGGCGTAACCATGGATCAGTTGATTTCTGAACGCAACGATCTGCGGTAGCTCGGGAATTCTGGCCGCCAACAGAGGGGCCGTCTTCGCCAATTGGTTGAGTGCTTCGCCAATGATTTCGAATTTACGCTCTACAGCCGCCTGGACCAACGCATCCTGCGTGTATTGCCCAGCATCCATTCCCGCAGTGAAGGCCTGGATGGCCAATGCTGACTCACGCACATCCCACAAAAAAGCGCGCGGGTCACGCTGCATAGATGGGTTCTTTGTGCGCGTTGATCGACGCCAGCACGAAAGGGTTCTTCACGGCACCTGATTCGATCAGGTCGACACCACGACCCAAGACGCTCTCAAGGGCTGCCTTGGCGCCGAAGAAGGTCTGCAAGCCATGGTCGGCATCGGCCGCGAACTCCACCAAAAAATCTGCATCGCTGGTTTCAGGATTGAAGTCACTGGCACGCGCAGCCGAACCAAACACCTCCAGGCGCTTGATGTGAAAGCGCTGGCAAATGCTTGAAATTTCAGGCGTGTGCTGTGCGATTGCGGGATGCATACAAGAATTTTATGGGATTTGAAGATATCCAATGATCCAGCATGGACCCCGGATCGAGTCCGGGGTGACATCTAGGGGGAGCGTTAAGTCACCCGTCGCGGGCAGAAAAAAAGCCTGCTCGAGGCAGGCTTTTGGGGGAGTGGACTGAAAACTGAGGGTCAGAAAGGGATGTCGTCGTCCATGTCGTCGAAACCGCTGGACGGTGCGGGTTTGCCGGCTGCTGCCGGTGCAGCCGCAGGGCGCTGTGCGGGGGCCGCCGGGCGGCTGTAACCGCCACCGCCACCACCGCCCTCGCCCATGCCCTGGCGAGAGCCCAGCATCTGCATGGTGTCAGCACGGATGTCGGTGGCGTACTTTTCGACGCCGTTCTTGTCGGTGTATTTGCGGGTGCGCAGGCTGCCTTCCACATACACCTGGCTGCCCTTCTTGAGGTACTGGCCGGCGATCTCGGCCAGTTTGCCGAAGAAGCTGATGCTGTGCCATTCGGTGGCTTCGCGCATTTCACCGGATTGCTTGTCCTTGTAGCGGTCGGTGGTGGCCACGCGGATGCTGGTCACGGCGTCGCCAGACGGCAGGTAGCGGGTTTCGGGGTCGGCGCCCAGGTTGCCGACGATGATGACTTTGTTGACGGATGCCATGTGGCCTTGTTCCTTTGATCAGTGGGGGACGGCTGAAAACGGGTCCCGCCAGTTCCATGCCATGACCGATTATGCGGCCTTTGGGCCAGGATGCCGAGCAGGGGGCTGCATGGGCAGCGCCACCATCCACCACAGCAGCATGGCCGCCGCGCAGCAGACAAAAAGCATCTGGCTGCCCCAGGACTTGACCAGGCTGCCGCCGGCCCAGCCGCCCACAAAGAAGCCCAGCGACTGCAGGGTGTTGAAGACCCCCATGGCGGTGCCGCGCACGGGTGTGGCCGCCATGCGCGAGACCATGCTGGGCTGGGTGGCCTCGAGGATGTTGAAGCCACAGAAAAACGCAAACAGCAGGCCGGACAAGGCCATCAGACGGGGGGTGCCCGAAGCCACCAACAGCAGGCCAATCTGCACCAGCGCAATCAGCAAGATGGCGGCCAGGAAGACCTGCTTGAGGTAACCGCGTCGCTCCAGGGCGAACATGCCGCCCATGAGCACAAAGGACGCCAGCACCGCAGGCAGGTAGACCTGCCAGTGCGCATCCTTGGGCAGCCCGGCCTGCACCAGCAGGGCCGGCACGGCCACCCACATCGCCAGCTGGACAGCGTGCAGCACGAACACACCCAGGTTCATGCGCATGAGGCCGGCGTGGCCGAGCACATCGCGCAGACGCCCGCGCGGCGCTCCGGGTTGCGCGGCCGGCGCGGCTGGCGCGCCCCAGACGATCACGGCCACCCCGAGCAGGGCCAGCACGCCGGTGATGGCAAACAGGCCCGACAGACCGACCATGGCCGACAGCGCGGGCGCCAGCACCAGGGACAAGGCAAACATCAGGCCGATGCTGGCACCCACCATGGCCATGGCCTTGGTGCGGACCTCGTCGCGCGTGAGGTCGGCCAGCAGGGCCGTCACGGCGGCAGACACCGCGCCGGCCCCCTGCAGGCTGCGGCCGATCAGCAGCTGGTACAGGTCGGTCGCGGCTGCGGCCCAGAAACTGCCGAGGGCAAAGACCAGCAGGCCGAACACGATCACCCGCTTGCGCCCGAAGCGGTCGGAGGCCATGCCGAACGGCAGCTGCAGCAGGCCCTGGGTGAGTCCGTAAATGCCCATGGCCAGGCCCAGCAGGACCGGGTCCTCGCCACCCGGGTATTTGCGCGCTTCCAGTGCAAACACCGGCAGCACCAGAAACAGGCCCAGCATGCGCAGGGCAAAGATCGAGGCCAGCGAGGCGCTGGCGCGACGCTCCAGAGGCGTCATGGCCGTGGCAGCAGCAGAAAGACGGGCGGAGTCAGACACAGGAGATGCGGTTCAGGGAGTCTGGCAAAGGGGCTGATTGTCCCCGATTGGCTGCTCGGGTTCCCTGGCTTGGCCGCGAAACGGGCCAGCCCCGATAATCAAAGGTTTAGCCGCTGACTGCCCTCCGTGAAGCCTGACACCGCCCTTGAGACCCGAGACCCGGACCGCCGACAGCCGGAAACCGAGCGCTACCTTGGCTCGGCCCTGCGCCAGGGACGCATCAGCGTCCGTGGCGCACGCACGCACAACCTCAAGAACATCGACCTCGACATCCCGCGCGACCGGCTGGTGGTGATCACCGGGCTGTCGGGCTCGGGCAAGTCCAGCCTGGCCTTTGACACGCTGTATGCCGAGGGCCAGCGCCGCTATGTGGAGAGCCTGTCGGCCTATGCGCGACAGTTTTTGCAGCTGATGGACAAGCCCGACGTGGATTTGATCGAGGGCTTGTCGCCGGCAATTTCGATCGAACAAAAGGCCACCAGCCACAACCCGCGCTCGACCGTGGGCACGGTGACCGAGATCCACGACTACCTGCGCCTGCTGTTTGCTCGCGCCGGCACGCCGCACTGCCCCGACCACAACCTGCCGCTGCAGGCCCAAACGGTGAGCCAGATGGTGGATGCGGTGATGGCCTTGCCGCAGGACACCAAGCTGATGATCCTGGCGCCGGTGGCGCGTGAGAAAAAGGGCGAGTTCGAAAAACTCTTCGAGCAGATGCAGGCGCTGGGCTATGTGCGCTTTCGCGTGGGCGGCCAGGTGTTCGAGGCCGAAGACCTGCCCGAACTCAAGAAAAACGAGAAGCACGACATCGACGTGGTGATCGACCGGCTCAAGGTCCGCGCCGAAGACGACGCCAAGGCGCGCGACGCCCTGCGCCAGCGCCTGGCCGAGAGCTTTGAAGCCGCCCTGAATCTGGCTGAGCAGCGCGCCCTGGCCGTCGAGATGGACAGCGGCACCGAGCACCTGTTCAACGCCCGCTTTGCCTGCCCGGTGTGCAACCACTCGATCGCCGAGCTGGAACCGCGCGTGTTCTCGTTCAACTCGCCGCAAGGCGCCTGCCCGAGCTGCGATGGCATCGGTACCATGGAATTTTTTGACCCGGAGCGGGTGGTCGCCTTCCCGAGCCTGAGCCTGGCCAGTGGTGCCATCAAGGGCTGGGACCGGCGCAACGGCTTTTACTTCAGCATGCTCGAAAGCCTGGCGAAGCACTACAAGTTTGATGTCGAGGCGCCCTTTGAAAACCTGCCCCCCGAGGTCCAGCAGGTCATCCTGCACGGCTCGGGCGAGGAGGAAATCAAGTTCAGCTACATCATGGAGTCAGGCGCCTCACAGGGCAAAAAGGTCAGCAAGAAGCACCCCTTCGAAGGGATCATCCCCAACATGACGCGGCGCTACCGCGAGACCGATTCGCAGCTGGTGCGCGAAGACCTGGCCAGGTACCGCAGCACCCAGCCCTGCACCGACTGCCACGGCACCCGCCTCAAGCGCGACGCGCGGCATGTGCGCATCGGCGAAGGTGCGCAGGCGCGAGCCATCTACGAAATCAGCCACGTCACGCTGGGCGAGGCGCAAAGCTACTTCAACAGCCTGCAACTCCAGGGCGCCAAGGCCGACATCGCCGACAAGGTAGTGCGCGAGATCGCCTCGCGCCTGAAGTTCCTCAACGACGTGGGTTTGAATTATTTGAGCCTGGACCGCAGCGCTGACACCCTCTCGGGCGGCGAAGCCCAGCGCATCCGCCTGGCCAGCCAGATCGGCTCGGGCCTCACGGGCGTGATGTACGTGCTCGACGAGCCCAGCATCGGCCTGCACCAGCGCGACAACGACCGCCTGATAGGCACGCTCAAACACCTGCGCGACATCGGCAACAGCGTGCTGGTGGTCGAGCACGACGAAGACATGATCCGCATGGCCGACCACGTCATTGACATGGGCCCCGGCGCGGGCGTGCACGGCGGGCGCATCATGGCGCAGGGCACGGCGGCCCAAGTCATTGCCCACCCCGTCTCGCTCACC